>Ga0099822_1004604_pt1 | contig 17974 bp, 5 predicted proteins | sample CowpeawhiteBW_FD_76839 | JGI IMG/M metagenome (GOLD analysis project Ga0099822, IMG submission 76839) | Root nodule microbial communities of legume samples collected from California USA - Cow pea white BW | ecosystem: Host-associated > Plants > Roots > Nodule | place: USA: California | collected...
ATATATATATATATATATATATATATATATATATATATATATATATATATATATATATATGTGTATGTATATGTATATATGCTTCCTTAACATAACCTTTTCGCGCTCTCATTTCCTTTCTGTCTCTCTCATCTTTCTCCCCCTCTTATGCTTTCTCTCGGAACTAGTGTTCTGGTGGGTCTCCAACGAGGTAAACAAGTTTGTCTCTGTTCTGGGTTGTAGCTTCTTTGTTTTTCTGCTTTTTGTTACACCTTCACCATTTGAGTATGTCTTTTTTATTGTATTTTTCTATTTTTCGCTTCTCTCTGTGTTTATCTGATTTTCTTCCGATTATCGAGCCTCGTGTTTGAAACGCAGCCTCTTGGTCTCGTCTACTGTGTGGTGACTTTTTTCCTCTCTTTTTTCTTTCGTGTTTGTTGTTTTCTTTTGCCTTGTTTGATGGTTTTGGTGAACTCTATCTGTTTCTCCATTTTGTTCTGCTTTTCTTGTTCTTTTGTGCATAGACTGACACACTTGAAAGTCATGACACGTATTCAAAGGATTTGGTTTAAAGGTTTGTGTTTTGATGCTTCTGTTTTGGTTTCTGAAGGACTTTCAGAAGAGACCAGAATAAGGGTTGTTTAGTTTTGAGGACTAAAGTTTGAGCTTTTATGCAAAGATTGGTCATAATGGATCCACGTCTTTATGGGTTTAGTGGTCCCCCTAATGAAGTCCGGTTAGGAAATCAAAGATTTGAAAATGGTTTCTTTGATCAAAGTAGGGACTTTGGTTACCTTCAGTCCAATCTAGTGACAACTAAGACGCCTTCTTCATCCTCGGTTTTGACTCATGAGGAACCTTCTCCGGAGGAATGTGAATTTTCTGATGCAATTTTGAGTTACATCAGTCAGATCCTTATGGAGGAAGACATGGAAGATAAGACATGTATGCTGCATGACTCTTTGGATCTTCAAATTGCTGAGAGATCATTCTATGAGGTGATAGGTGAAGAGTACCCTTCTTCGCTTTTAGAAAATCCAGGTCCTGCTAATCCAGATGGTGGGAATGGGGATCATAATTTCTCTGAAAATTATGGTTCTTGTTCTTACAATGATGGTGATCTCAGTAGCATTTTTACTAATTTTCGTCAAAATTTGGGGGAACTCCCTAACCATAATTTACGAGGCAATAGCATTTCACAGTCATCTTGTAGCTCTTCTAATAGTGTGATAAGTAGTGTGGAAGGACCTGTGGACTCTCCAAGCAGTATTCTCCAGGTTCCTGATCTGAACAGTGAGAGTCAATCCATTTTGCAATTTCAGAAGGGTGTTGAGGAAGCTAGCAAGTTTCTTCCAAGTGGAAATGGTCTCTTTGCTAATTTGGGTGTGGCTAATTTTTCAAAACTAGAGCCTAAAATTGGGTGTAATGAATTGTCAGTTAAGGTGGAGAAGGATGTGGGGGAGTCTTTTCTTGCTGGGTCCAAAGGAAGGAAACATCATCTGAGGGAAGAAGGGGATGTTGAAGAGAATAGAAGCAGCAAGCAAGCTGCATATTTCTCCGAACCTACATTGCCATCATCTTCTATTGATGTAATCCTGCTTCATAGTTTAGGGGATGGTAAGAAGGTTTTGACGGCCCGTCGTGAGGCTTTGCAAACTAAGAATGACAAGATAGTACTGTCAAATGGTAAATCAAAGGCTTCCAACGGTGGTAAGGGACGTAGTAAGAAACAAAGTGGGAAAAAGGAAGTGATTGATTTGAGAACACTTTTGGTTCTTTGTGCACAAGCTGTTGCAGCAGATGACTATAGTGGCGCACAAGAGTTTCTAAAGCGAATCAGGAGGCACTCAAGCCCTTTTGGGGATGGAAATCAGAGGTTGGCTCATATCTTTGCTGATGGTCTTGAAGCGCGCTTGGCTGGGACTGGTAGCCAAATTTATAAAGGACTTGTTAGCAAAAGAACATCAGCTGCTGATTTTCTGAAGGCCTATCATCTGTATCTTGCTGCTTGCCCTTTTAGGAAGATGTCTAGTTTTATCTCTAATGTCACAATAAGGGAATCTTCCGCAAATTCAGCAAGAGTCCATGTTATAGATTTTGGTATCCTTTATGGTTTCCAGTGGCCTACTTTCATTCAGAGACTTTCATTAGCAGCAGTTGGAGGACCACCTAAACTTCGAATTACAGGAATAGACTTCCCACAACCTGGTTTCAGGCCTGCTGAGAGAATTTTAGAAACCGGACGCCGCTTGGCAGCTTATGCTGAATCATTTAAGGTGCCATTTGAGTATAATGCTATAGCAAAAAAGTGGGAAACAATTCAGCTTGAGGAACTGAAGATTGACAGGGAGGAGTACCTTGTTGTCACCTGTTTTTATCGTGGTAAAAATGTGCTTGATGAATCTGTGCTCGCGGACAGTCCGAGGAACAAATTCCTCAGTTTGATAAGGAAGATCAACCCGGATTTATTCATTCATGGCATTACTAACGGTGCCTTTAATGCGCCTTTCTTTGTTACTCGATTCAGGGAGGCACTGTTTCACTACTCTTCACTTTTTGACATGCTTGAAACTATTGTGCCTCAAGAGGACTGGGAGAGGATGCTGATAGAGAAAGAGATTTTTGGCAGGGAAGCATTGAATGTCATAGCTTGTGAAGGGTGTGAGAGAGTAGAGAGGCCAGAGACATATAGGCAGTGGCAAGCCCGGATTCTTAGGGCTGGATTTTCGCAACAATCTTTTGAACATGCTTTAGTAAAGAGGGCAATAGAGAAAGTATCAACTAGCTACCACAAGGATTTTGTTATTGATGAAGATAGCCAGTGGTTGTTGCAAGGTTGGAAGGGGCGGATTGTTTATGCCCTTTCTTGCTGGAAACCAGCATGACTAACCAAGATGGTACAAGTGCATCTCACTAGGGCTTTGCAAATTGGTTTCACTCTTGAGGAGCTCAGGTACTTCTATTATCCACTTTCTCAGTTCTGTCCAAAAATGCTGGTTTATCTCATTGTTGTTTGATACATCTTGAACTAACTTGAATTTCATAATTGTTCAGGGTGTGTCCAATACAGGGTTCAAGATAAAAAGTAAGGGTTCAATCTGAGTTCAGTTGGGGAAAACAAGGTTACTGAATAGCCTGGTATGACAGTAGATAATCCATGTTATTCTCCTATAGATCATTTTGAATTCTGTCTTATGATCATGATCCAATCTAATGTGGCGGATGAATGATGTAACAAGATCAATTATTGCTGTAACTCATTTTGAGCTTTCTACCTTAATATTTCTGATAGTTTACTACTTAACTGAAGATAATGGCTTGTGTATTTCCTCCGAACCATTAATGGAATATTTAGTTTGGGAGAAATACATGTTGCACACCAGATGGCATGTTGCTATTCCAGCTGTGTCAAGGGCAAAAGTTTGACTAGGTCCACTTAGCTTAGATGCTGCAATTGGTCAAGTCTGGAAGTGATGTGCAAATTGTAGATCTCTTGACATTTGCTTTTGAAGACTTGTTTCAACATTTGACTCATAATGGGTAGTGGTGGGGGCCACTATTTAGAAATTTGAACCCTATTACTGGTACATATTTTCCTTGTTAAATTATTACTGGAGAAACATTTTCTCAATGTATGATTTCATTTGAGGTTTACATTTACTACTTATTTGGACCTGTACTCAAATCTATAGTTGGTCACCATTCATCATTCACAATTCACCAGTTGGCTTTCCCTTTGGTGGATATTCTATAGAACAGTGATGGCACGATGATTTGAACACGTTCCTAGGACGCTATTGAAACCTTTCACCACTATAGCTCATTCTTGTAACTTGTAGCTATTGAAAGTGCATCAGAAGAAATTCTATTTAAAACATTCTGCTTTCACAATTTGTTAAGGGCTTAGTTTTGATTCCTTGTTTTCTTGTATATAACTGTCTGAACTATAATGTTGCACCTTGTGTTGTCGTCTCTTTGAAAGTGTTTGAACGTTTTAAACATAATGTAGAACGTTTACTTTAAACAATCATAGTGGAGTCAAAAGAAAGCTATTGTTAATGCATGTATAACCTAATAGTATAGAGCATTTTATAGTGGCGGACCTCGTAGTGGGGACCTCATGTGTTTGATGCGGCTTTTGAAGATTCACATGAGGAATTGAACTTTTTCCTTTTGTCTTTGGAAAGGTTCTTATAGATTTTACGAACAATTTGGAAAGGTTCTTATAGATTTTACGAACAAGGTGAGTGGAATGTGTTGCAGGAATCATAGCTGTTTTCATAAGAAAAATTATAGACGTTCATTTCTTTTTGAGTGGATTGAAGGTGAAAGTTTTTATTTCATAAGGTAAAAAATCCTAATAATGCGTAAAAGTTAGTTTTTACACAATTATAGAAAGTTAAACTTGCTAAAGTATGTTGAAGTTTATCTCCAACACAAGAAAAAGTGAAGGAAAAGAAATTGATGTTCTCCTTCACAGAGACAGCAGAAAACTCGTGATGCACGCATAGATAGAAAGAACAGTAAGATCACAATAATTGAAAGGTGTGGTGTAAGTCAACATTCAGCGTGGTTGGAATTTATATACCAGGAAAATTCTTCAATGGAAAAGGTTTTACTATTCTTTGGACATTTTTATGGAACAGAAACATGTCTGATTGATTGATAATTTATGATGTTATGATAAGATTGAGCTCGTTTCTCATTTCATCTTATTTATTATGTGAACTAAAATCAGTTTTGAAGTGCAACTATGCCTTGGTGAAATTTAGTAAATCCTCCACTAAAATCAACTTTATCAATAGAAAAACTTAATGTAATCACTCCTTACAAAGTCAACTTTTATTTGAGATAATGGCAACTAAGATTCTAACAGATGCCACTCAAATTGGTGGGCACATGTGCCCGGTGTTGAAGTGCATGTGCTTCCAAAAAGGAGATCAAATTGCTATTATCTTAGTAAATAATGTTAGGAAGAATAAGATTTACCTATTTATTTACTCCATCAGTTCTCATTTTAAAATATATCTCTGTGCAAAAACAAAACCTCTATTTTTTTAATATCTACATAGTTTATTAAAATTACAGTGTAATTATTAATTCAACAAAATTTAACAACAGAATTTATTTGGTGTATGTCTTACAGCACCTCAGACATTCATAGACCAAATTCACCATTTTACCCATAAAATTTTTACCAGGTATCAAAACCTAACTGCTAATGGGGTCTGAACTTACACAAAACTTATTCACAAATTAAACCTTTAAATAAAGGCTGATGGTGAAAAAAATGAAAAGTTTAATCTAATAATAATAATTATTATGGTTAAATATATTTTTAGTTTGTACACTTTAACACGAAACTATAATAATAATGATAATTATTATAACACGAAACTATAATAATAATAATTATTATTATAACACGAAACTATAATAATAATAATTATTATGGTTAAATATATTTTTAGTTTGTACACTTTAACACAAAACTAAAATTAATTTATGTTTAAAATTTTGGTACAATGTAGTCCAAAAAATTTAAAAATAAATAAATACAATCCTCTGATCAAACTGTTTTTGACCTTTTTAACATAGCAAATACATTTTGAGAAGACATTCGAGTGATTTATATAGTTTTGACAAATTTTAACTCAAGTACTGATCTAAAATACTGTTTAACAAATCAAAATAAAAAAGTTAACATATTAACTACATATATATCTACTGACTTTTAAAATTTGAGAAATAAAATATATTAAAATTTTGGACATTTCTAATTTCACATCAAAATTTATAAATTAAAACATATTTAACTCTAATTATTATTATTATTAAGACCATATTTTCTAGTAGGTTCGTGAGTGTTGTAAACCAGGAAACATCAGAAGACTCGAGATACAGACAGTTCAGTTTTGTTCCCAAGAAAACTACTTTTATAATTTTATCATATCATGCAATTGAAACATTCAGCAATATACATGATCCGCTGAAAGTGACAGCATGATCCTCTGATTACTAGACATTTGTTTTTCTCAAGGCCTGCAGTAGCAGTGAAGTCTATAATTTGCATTAAAACAATTCTTTAATAAATTGCCAAGAAATAAAGTAAATATGATTTGGTTCAATCCCAAATGCAGACAAGAAGGGTCTATGGACCATGATAACAACATTCAAAATTAAAACCTAGTAGTGATCTGGGAAAATAAAGCCTTGAAGTCCTTTGTTGGTGAACCAGCCCCCTCAGGTTTTGATGACAAGTCAAATGCCTTGAATTTGGCCTCCTCATAGTTTAGTGCCTGTTAAACCAATTCAATGAAGGGACATCAAAATCTGAGAATTGAGAATTAATTAAAAAATGGTGGAATATTTTAATTTGCAAAGTTAATGATATAAATAATATACCTGAATGCAGACTTCAGCAACATCAGCTCTACTTATGGTTCTGGTTTCTGTCTTCAGAAGCTCATCATCCTTCCCTACAAGCAGTTCCCTAAGCCCTCCATCCTTGTCTTGCAAGCCACCAGCCCTGACTCAGTACACAAAGTGTGAAAATATTGTAAAGTTAAAAAGGAAAAAGAGAAAGAAAAAAACTCAGTATGTTTATAATAACTAATATTCTCATTAGAAAGGTGAATAGGGAAAACAAGTTTCATCTAAATATCAAAGTGATATTGAAGATAAGTAACCACGTAATTGGAAAAGTTCAATGATCTTAAGATGAATTAGTCTTCAGACTTGTTAGATTGTGAGATAATATGGTATCTATTTAGCAGCAATCCATATCAGTGTTTAGAACAGTTGTTGCTCCTATAACCAAATGCTTCAAAGGAGAAACATTTAAGGGAGCTCAGGCATATAAGTTTCAAATTGATTAAAAGAGGAAATGATAGAAGCACCCATTCTTGCAATATTCGACTTCAACAAAGTATTTAGATCATATTTGTGAGGCTAAAGATTCAGGACTTGGTAATGTTTCAAGGAGAAATCATTTAATCTATGACAAGGAATTCTATTCTATCAGACAAGTATTGACAAACTAGAGGCATGATTTCATTCAAAAGCTGTTCCTCTTATTATTTTCAGGCCATGAGATTAAATATATATGAACAAACAACACAAGATCAATAATAGTTATGAAAAGAGAGTAGAGTCCCCTCAAGCCCATTCCTTTTTTATCAACACAAGTTGTTGATAATGCTTAGTTCCAGTGGTTACATTAGTGTGGGTACTAAAAATCATGCTTAGTCAACATGGTGAGGTGAGGGTTTTCGTACAATGTAACTACCAAAACATAAGCCCCTAGTCAAGGGCTAACGTATTCGCTTTTGAACCTCCTTTTCATTCCGATAGTGAGAGTCAACGTTTCAATTTCATGTTCGCTAATATAACATTGTTAGTTTCAATTATCACATTTTAAGTATTGTTTGTTTTAGAGCTCAATGGCAAAACCTCCTTTTCATTCCCATAGTAAGAGTCAATGTTTCAATTTCATGTTCACTAATATAACATTGTTAGTTTCAATTTGATCATGCCTTGTCAAAATTGGTGAGGTAAGGGTTATCTCACACTTATGTAAATACTTCTGCCTTATTATTAGTTGATGAGATTTCTAACACACTCTCACTTAAGGATTGGGCATTTTGAGCACAAAATTTGCAAGACTGGATATCTACTGGTGGTCGTGGTCCTATAATGATAGTGGGTTATAATGACAGCAGGTGGCCTGAGAAATCACTAGAATTGTTCTAATACTATCTTAACATTTGACTTTGAGTGAAGGTTTCCCTAAGCCGGTTAACCAAAAGGCGATACGGAAATTGTCGTACAAGCGCAATCCCATAACCTACATCGACCACTTTAGGAATACGTGTTGGGTGGGAAGACTAAGATCGAGTTGGATTTCGGGACTAGGGTAAATAGGTAATCGACTCCTTTTCATACAACAATATACCAACCGGGCTTACTATACCGAATATAAAACCTCAAGGCAAAGCCAATTTACCCGAAAGCTTGGAAAGCATTCCACCTTACAATAATACTCGTGTAGGAAAGAAAGCAAACAAAGTCCTATCTTAGGGTGACGAGGGACAAAGCAACAACCAAAAAGCATTGAACCTTAGCCGACTTCAAGCACTTAGAAAGAGACTAGGTGCTAACCGATAGGATTCGAAGGATTGATTAGGCGATGACTAACTAAAAGGCGGATACGATTTCACTCTTTGGTGAAGGATTAGGACTTAGGTGGGCGTCTTAGCTTAAGGGAAGGAGCATATTCTCCTTGATTTCATCGATTTATGAGTGAACATCCTATCCTGGCGCGGATGAGCTTCTCCCAATTATGTCTGGTAATAGAATAGGACGGCTTGCTCTGACCAAGACTCCACTTTTTGCTCCGTCCATGGAGCGTATGAAGTTCTTGGAATGTAAATAGACCAAAAGAGGGAATGAAGGGATAAGAATAGGAATTATAGTCCCATTGGAAAAAGGGGCACCAGTGGGAACATCTCTACTGACGAACCATTTCAATAGTAAGGACGAGGCACGACCATAGAAGTAATGAAAAATAAAAAGTTATGTAGTTGGACCATATGCTCTATCCGTTCGAGTTTCGCTTCCTTAGAGAAGATGAGACACTAAAAATGAAAGTGTTCACAACGCATACCGAAAAGATACCAATGAAGCCGACCATTAATGACTAGTTTGAACACCAGCGGTCTGATCCCTGATTTGATCAAACAGACTGCTCTTAGAAAGATGAAAGGAAAGCAAACTCTCCAAATTGTTGACCAAGCAACACTAGCGGAACAATCTCAACTTCTTACCAGCCGGATGGTGCGCAATGAAGACCAATCCGCGAGCTAAACTATAACATCCAATAGCAGACAAGCTTGCATCTCCGTTGTCCCGAATCCTTATTTTCTTTCTCCTACAAGCCAATCATGCAGTCTTTAGCTCTACTTTACTACGATATATCTTGCTATTGTTTTTTTCTATCACAAACAGTCAAACCAGCTACCGAAGAAGAGATACTCAATTCGTTACCATGACTGATAGGATAATCAAGCAAGGCAGTCCATAGAGAGTTCCGCTTCTCCTCTTAGTTAGAGAGGAGCAGAGACCGCTCGATCTTATATTGTTGGTTCTGTTGGAAGTCTCACATCGACTAGAGATAAGGCCAATTCACAATATATAAGTGAGGTGCAATCCTCACCTTACAAGCCGGTTTTGTGAGATTGACTTAGGCTTTAAAACTCACTTCTAACATGGTATCAGAGCTAGGTTAGAGCCTATCCTAGCGAAATTTCTTGGACATTCTGTTCTACCTGCTATCGGGCCGCTAACGGACTAACCACAAAGTGGGGTGCAATCCTCACCTTACAAGTTGGTTTTGGGGTTGATTTAGGCTTTAAGCCCACTTCTAACACATACACTACTTTAGCCTTATTATTAGTCAGTCAAACAGGAATCTCCAACTAAGTTCTCATGGAACTCTTGGAGGACGACCTATATTTTTATGAGATTTCGAGTGAATGCTCTAAAAGACTTTCCAAGGATTTCTCTTTACAAAATGTCTTCCTTTGAAAAATAATGGATTGTTTGTTCTGCAACGTTCATCATGTGAAACAATAATATAAACAACACATAATGGAGTTCTTGAGGCCACTTTGAGCTGTTTGTTTTTCAAGCAAAATCTTATTGGCCTAACATGGTTTTTGCTATTATTAGGCACAGAAAGTGATATCTTACTCATCACATCCAAAGCTTGTGCCCAAAATACAAGTGTATATACCCACGTCTAGTTCCTCTTACACCATAGGAAGATGGCAATATTGATTTCATGGTAGGATGCCAAAAGCTCAAAGCAACAAAAATTCAAATATGCTATGAATTCAAATATCCTATTCTATGTAATATATACTACAAAAGAAGATACTTCTATCATTTGTGATTTATGAACTCTTTAAAAGCAAATGCAAGGTACACATTGAATACTTCTCAACAAAAGCTAAAGATCATAATTTGATGACATCGATGTTTGCAATTAACACCAAAAATTTGGCGACATCTAGATCACATTTTCTTTCGTTGTCAAGAAACTAACACCAAAAATTCAAAAGTGTTCTGCCAGACAACCAGGTACCAAGAAACATTAAAGTGTTGATTGATAGTGTTTCTGGCGCAGTTTAGGTTATGGGAACTAAAGGTATCAACATTTTATTTGAAATACCATTCCAAGGTAACAGTCAAGCAGTCAATAATTTTATACATTATTCCAACTAAAAGGCACTCATAAAGAAGAAACCTAGCTATCATATTTCTCAATAAGGACAAAAAATGGTGTACCTTATTATTGTATATGGGATGCCAGAATCAGCCAGATATTGCTCTGCCTTCCTTTTCCAAACCTGCAAATCAATACAGGAGAAGTAAAAAATGCTATACATTTACCAAACTTGCATTTTGCATTCAGATGAATTGCAAGCTCTGGTCATATAAAAGCAATGCCAGAATTTATGGAAGAAGGTAATTCAGAAATAAAGGAGAAAACATTACTAACCAATATATTTCCATTACCCAAGCTATTCAAAGGATTGTTAAGGTCTGTTCCACCCATAGACCCTACCAACACAATATGCTTCACTCCAGCAGCCTTAGCTGTACGTTCAATATTGTAAGCATGTAAATTTATCACAAAACTTCAAAAAATGTTTGCATTACAATCTATGGCTAATGGAAAGTAGACATGAGCTCTCACCAGAATCTATTTGATTTTTCTGCCCGATCCAGTCAACCTAATAGGTACAAATCACCAACATACGAATAAGAAAGGAGATAAATTTAAAAGTAATTGTGAGTTAGACAGAAACTGCAACAGTACCTGTTCGGGATATGCACCATCTTCAAAATAGAACTCTGGTCTTTGTCCTGTGGTTGGATCAAACCCAGGTTTTATCAGTGGCACTGCACTTGTGAGGATTATGAGAGCATCTATACCTTGAATTGCAGGAACAAGACTTCCGGCATCCCTTATATCCCCAACATAAACGTCCTCTGCAGCACCAATGTTCTGTTTGCTTTCTTCTGTTCTAACCAAACCTCTAGCCACATACTGGTTTGGCCTCTCTTTCAATTTTTTGTAAACTATTTGTCCTGAAAAGTAGCATCAATTCTCAGTTATTGGTAAAAATCACAGTAACTATCCTATTTCAGCAACTGCCCACAACTGCATATAGTGTTGAATTGGTTGTACGATGTTTTGCACAATCAAGACATGCTTGGTGCTTGCCAAATTAACACATATATCGGACAGAACCATATGGTGGTATAACCCACTCATATCAAAACATTCTGGTCTAATAGATCTGTTTGCAGCCCCTTCAAAATGCAAATACCACAATGTTATGATTGTCCTTGTTTTTGTGCTATTCAAGACAGAGAATTATGGTATGGCCACAACTCAGAATATAAGTCATAAATTACAACTGTTAGATACGTTAGAGTGATTTCTGTTACAAACCTAGAAAGTTGAAACTACACATCTCCATAGCGTGTCCAGTCAAGAAAAAATGTGTAATCTTACAAGTAACAACATGCCAGAAAGAATCATACATAATTTACCCAACAGGCCAACATCAGCCAACAATCTCTTAATCACTTGAGTTGAGAATAGTATAACAGAAATTTTATATTATGTAACATGTAGATCACACCATAGTCCATACACAATCCCTATTCAAATCAGAATCGTGCATCAAAATCAAATCCAAATACTGTAATCTTCTTCTATGAAAACAAAAACCTTTGAAAGCCCATTTTAGCATAGAGTACTCTATGTACACTTTGTCTATATTTCCTACTTACAAGTGCCATTACTATATATATTTTTGCACATTGTATCCTAACTTTAATTTAATGAAATACAACAAGAGCCAAACCATATCATCCTGTATTGGTTGCTTTGCATCCTTATCCCTTCACGTTGAGAATATTTTTTATAGAACAGACAAGGGACGGTTTAGTTTTAGTTTGAGAAAATGTTTATTTCTTTTTAATTATAAAAATGTCACTTTATTTTCATTTTCCGATGTTTAAATTTTATACAAGAGACAATGAAACGAATAAAATTTTTACATAAGAAAATAAAATGGCATTTTGGGGTTAAAATAAAAAAAAAATCATAAGTTTATCTCAAAAAACCACATTGTAAACAAATGCCCAATGACACAACCCATAAAACAAAACCAGCATTTTCTCAGTTGATGATAATTTTGCAACATTAATCCTGAGTGAGAAAATACTCAATCCACCAAAGGCAACGAAACTTACATTCCATTTTAATTCTCTCTCCTGAGCAAGGAAAACAAAAAGGAATCTGAACAATACCCATGAAAGCATATAACAAACCATAAAACCCAAAACCCTCAATTTTTCATACCAAAAACAAAAAAAAAACCATAAAACCCCCCATCTTTCTTTTTTCAAAAAAAAAAAAAAAAAAACAGAAAAAGCAAAACCCGAAACACCATTTTCTGGTCCAAAATCCAAATTCTTTCCATGCCAAGACAGAAAAACAAGAATTCAGAGAAAACCCATCAAGCACAAACCAAAAAGCCCTTACCTGTGCGACCACCAGCTCCAGTGACAAGCACAGTACTATTGGGACTCTCCGCCATGGCCACAACACCAAACTGTCTCGTCACCCTCTTCACAGCCTCCTCGTTCCTCTTCTTGGCAAGAGAAAAGAAACCCAAAGAAGAAGAAGAAAGAGAGATAGCGCGAAGCCTTAATGAAGAGGAAGAAACCGGTGGCAGCGCGCAGTATTTATGGCATTGATTAGGGGAGGTGGCAGCGCAGAAAAGGGGAACACGTGTTGCCATACCCATCATAGTAGTTGACACAGTTGCATGGTGGCGAAGGTTAGAGAAGAAAAGAATGGTGAAAAGTTTAGAACTTTAGAACAATGGATGATGCAATTACGGTCACTGCGGAGACCAGACACTGTTGGGGTGGTTGTCGCGCCTCAGTATTCGTTGAGCTTTAATGTGTGTTACATTTGTCATACCTTTCAAGTGTAGTTTCCTTCTATTACAGATTTTCTTATCCATTTACCTTATCTCCGGCCATGACGTCACCTATGTAATTTCATTTTCTTTTTCTAATTTTTACGTGTTAAGTTAAGAATAAATATGTTTTATTTTTATATAAAAACCATTATATATATCATATTAGGTTTAATATTCAATTTAATGATAAATACTTTTTTATTTACATATTTTATTTTATTAATAAAATAAATAAAATTAGAATCTTAAAATTTCATCAATAGTTAATATGTTTAAGTATATGTTTTATTTTTATTAGTTGTCATGTATTTATTAAAAAGAAAATTAATCTTGAAAAATTATTAAAAAATTTAAATTTACAAAAGATAAAAAGAAAGGATAAAAACATCACTCAAGATTAATTCTATGTTAAAATTGATCTTCCATTTAATAAACATATATTACAAATGCTAATTATTAAATACCGAACATGTATTGAATTATCTCAACTATTAACAGAACTTAAAAAGAACTAATTTAATTAAATTTTGTTATTAAAATTATAATTACTTTTCTTACTATATTAAAAATGAAATATATCAAATAATTATTACACTCAATAAATTATTTACCATTTTCTTATAATAATTTCTTTAATTATATTTTTATTAGTTGATATCATTAAAATTTTAGATTTATATCTTTTAATAAATTATAGACTAATATTAATATTTAAAATTATCTCCAATTTAAGAATTTTATAATATCTTTTGATAAAATTTATTTTGTTTTAAATATGTTTCATCATATTACATATTACATAAGGATAAAATAGACACTTAACATGTTTTGGTCAGAAACCTGTGCAACAATTGAAAAGTCCACGATAATATGATGATTGTGTCGGGGCAGCGATGACAACGTGATCCACACCCATTACTTGAATGCAAAGTTCATTTGTGTCGGCTAAATAGGGACGCATGGTTGCTTCCTTCTTATCATCGGCTAAATTCACGAAAATGAATAAGAAATATAATAATAATTTTGTATGTGTGGGTCAAGCCCACAAACAACCGAAACATTCTTCTTCTTTATGTGTAGGCCAAGCCTACAAATAACTGAAATGGAGATCTGAAAGAGGTTCTTTTCATAGGTCTAGCCGACGCAAACAATTAGAATTTTAATAGTTAACGTCGACCTAGTGTCGGCTAAGCCTGCGCGAATGCTTGGAAATTGAAACCTCTTTGCTCCTCTTGTTGGCTCGTGAGGTGGCTGGAACGGAGAAACGTGAATGTCGCTAGAAGGAGCTTTGAAGGTGAGCGCGGAGGCAATGCTCTCGGGCCAATGCGGTGCACGATAGATTGTGGAAGATGCATAGTGACTTGAAGAAGCCTTGACGGTGAATGCAAAATCAAACTCACAATGTTATTCACAACTGCTGTTTGCAATCACAGAGAAAGGGGTAAGGAAATGTAGCTCGTTTGAAGGCTCACTTCTGCCTTTGATTGAAGCTTATCGCAAAGAAAAGGGGAACAAATTGGTTGCTCACTTACTCGTTGCCATTGAAGCTTCTCCCACTTGTGGCAAAAAAGGGGAACGAACTGGCACTTCACAAAAACACTTGATTTCACTTAACCAATCCCAAACCCCTAAACTCGCACTTGTGGCAGAAATGAGACGCAAAACATTCAAAAATGAGAGGCATTGATTGTGGCACTTGGTGTTGGAGAAAAGGAGCACAAAAGGTTTATCGCGAGACAAAATGGGGCCAATATGAAATTGGGAAAGGGGGAAACATGATTGCGAAAGATAACCTAATAATTTTTTTTTTCTTTTAATTAAGTGATGTATGTGTGGGTCACCCGATGCCAACAATTGAAGGACAATGCGTTGGCCATCCGATGCTTTAATTTTGTAAGTTATGCGTGACGACAAAATCACATATACTTATTTTCTTTTAATAAATACACTTAAATATGTATAGAGTGTGTTGTACATTGGTTTAACTGATACCTTTTGCATCTTCATTATAACCGACGCTATTTTTGAAAGCTAAACAGTAACATTTTTATAAATTTTTATAATAATATATCATTGGTCTAATCTCTCAATTAGTAATATATATATGAACAAATCAAATTAAGCTAACAAGTTAAAAAGATAAACCCAACTCATCAAAGAGATTAATGAACGTCTTAACCCTTAGTCCACTTTCTCACTCTTAATAGTTGAAACTTTTTAACCCTTTTTTTCAAGTTTTACTTCGAACTTACAAAACATACACTTTTATAGTTTTTTATAATTTAAATAATTTGATTATTATAATTAAATATTAATATAATAAGAATACCATTATGCTAACAAAATAAATGGAAATAATATTATAATACTGTAAAAGAATTACATAAATTTTGTTTCTAATTATTTAAATTTTATTTTATCATAAACAGTTAATGTTAAATACTTTCACAATTATTGTTAAAGTTGAAAAATGTATCTTTTTATTCTAGAAACTCGTGTTAACAACCATTTCAAATTCTAAGTTATCATGAATTGACATAAACATTATCTGGCACGATATTTGATAAGATCCTGCCTAAGACCATATATATTATGCTGTATATATGATGGACATGAGTATGTCATTGTGAATATATAATCTTTGGAGATTAATGTGTATCATGAAAGAATCACTGTCATATATATACTCTTTCTAAAACTAACATTCCAAGCTACCTGCATTATAGAATAGAGGTCCACAAGGTCTTAAAGAAGAGAAAATAAAAAGAACAAGCCATGTGAAATGTTTTATACTTTTTTGGAAAATGTAGCTTACAGACTCGGTCTAATCTCTGTGCAAAATGTGAGTGAATGAGGACTCTTGAATAATCAACACAGTTCAAAAAAATAAATAATTTTAAATGATAATTATTAAATATATTTAGTTCAGTTCAACTTTGAGTCATGCCTCTTGAGTATCTTTTATTCAGTTTTATATTTTAAGTATCTTTAACTTATTATATATATATATATATATATATTTATTATTTACTGTTTGATTTTATAATTTAAGGATTTTTAACTTAATTTTACATTTTAAGTATATCCAACAATTTTTCTTTATATTATTAATTCTGCACTCTAGGTGTGATGGCAGAAATGAAGTCTATATTTTATTTAAAACAATACTTCACTAAATTTGGCAAGACACTGTATATTTCACATAACACTAATAATCATCTGTCACAGTCCAGAACATCATGAACACAACATTGAAATTCAAAACGGAGTAGTGATCTGGGAAAATAAAGCCCTGAAGTCTTTTGTTGGTGAACCTGCACCCTCAGGTTTTGATGCCAAGTCAAATGCCTTGAATTCGGCCTCCTCATAATTTAGTGCCTGATGAGTTGAGTTGTGCAAGAGTTAAAAATGGTAGAATTATTTTGAAGTAGGGAGTGTGTTTGAAAGGGGTACCTGAATGCATGCTTCTGCAACATCAGCTCTTGGTATGGTTTTGGTTTCAATCTTTAGCATCTCATCATCCTTCCCTGTAATCAGTTCCCGAAGTCCTCCTTCCTCGTTTTCAAAAGCTCCACACCTAAATATGGAAAGTGAATCAAAAAAAGGAGGAAAAAATGAACCAATCTTGTTCATCAATAAGACCCTTGTGAGGCAAGGGTGTGAAAACATCATATTCTATAAATTGCAGAACAGAAATGATTTAAACAAATGATTTTGCATGTATGGCAGAAGGCATCGGTGGAAAAACTTTCTGGTTTTGGAAGAATTTGTTGGGAATTCAACATATTTGGTATAAAATGAAAAAAGTTGAACACAAAAAACCCATAAATCTATTATTTTAAGGTTTTGAGTTGAAAATTGTATATATAGATTGTTGGTATTATATCTTCTCTATGAATTCTCTCATCAATAGTTCCATGAGAATTGGTGTACCTTATAATTGTATATGGGATGCCAGAATCAGCCAGATATTGCTCAGCCTTCCTTTTCCAACTCTGAAATCAGTACAAAAACTACATTCTTTCTATCAAAGGGGGAATGGTAGAAGAATACAGAGGAAACAAAAAGTATTATCCATTTACCAAAAGTACATTTTGTGTTCAGATGAATTCCAAACACTAATCATGTAAAATCAAGGCCACAGAGTGCTGTGGAAGGAGATAGTTCAAAAAGTAAAGAAATCATTCATAACTAACCAATATATTCCCTTTGCACATTTTGTTCACTGGATGGTTAACATCAGTTCCACCCATAGACCCCACCAACACAATCTGCTTAACTCCAGCAGCCTTAGCTGTTCATACATATACATATCAGTATCCGTGTTTCAAGCCTTAGATTTTGTCTTACAATCTATGATTAATGGAAAGAAGACATGATTCTCACCAGAATCTATTTGATTTTTCTGCCCAATCCAGTCAACCTAACATGTAAAAATCAGTAAAATGTAAATACAAAGGAGATATACATTTAAAAATTAGTGTTCAAACCAGAGAACAGTGTCCGAGGTTTGGGCTAGATTGAGCAGTTTTTCCTCAACCAACCATGGCCCATACCTCAGTGTCCACAACCCTTAAAAGCATCAAACTTGAAAGATGTAGACAATTACTTCACAGTGCTCCGAGCATTGAGCCTGAAATACGTAGGCAATTACTAGATTGGATGGTCCAAAATTACATCCGCATAACACAGAAAATGTAATAGCACCTGTTCAGGAAATGCCCCCTCTTCAAAATAGTACTTTGGTCTCTTTTGCTTGGTTGGATCAAACCCAGGTTTTATTCGTGGCATTGCACTTGTGAGGATTATGAGAGCATCTATACCCTGAAATGCAGCAACAATATTCTCAGCATCTCTTATATCCCCTACATAAATCTCATCTGCACCACCAATCTTCTCTTTGCTTTCTTCTCTTCTAACCAGACCTC
>Ga0099822_1004605_pt1 | contig 17974 bp, 7 predicted proteins | sample CowpeawhiteBW_FD_76839 | JGI IMG/M metagenome (GOLD analysis project Ga0099822, IMG submission 76839) | Root nodule microbial communities of legume samples collected from California USA - Cow pea white BW | ecosystem: Host-associated > Plants > Roots > Nodule | place: USA: California | collected...
GATTGAGGATGAAAGGGAAAGAAAAATGAAAAGACAAAGGTTCTAGGTGATTCATGCATAACATGCATTCATATTGTCTAAACTAGGATATCATACATTCAATTACGTTTTTTATATCAAGGCCCTCTCCGATGGAATGGTTATTGATTTAATATGTCTATATCAAGATCCTCTTCGATAGAATGATCATTGATTTTCACGTGCTTTCATATCGAGGCCCTCTGTAAAGCAATGGTCATCGATCTTTCATATCAAGGCCCTCTCCAATGGAATGGTCATTGATTTTGTATGTCTATATCAAGACCCTCTTTGATGGAATGTTCAATGATATTCATGTGCTTTCATATTGAGACCCTCTATAAGGCAATGGTCATCAATCTTTTATATCAAGACCATCTCCGATGGAATAGTCATTGATTTCATATGTCTATAAAAAGACCTTCTCCGATAGAGTGGTCATTGATTTTCATGTGCTTTCATATCGAGGCCCTCTACAAGGCAATGGTCATCGATCTTTCATATCAAGGCCATTTCCGATGGAATGGTCATTGATTTTGTATGTTTATATAAAGGCCCTCTCCGATGGAATGATCATTAATTTTCTTAATGTTTGCATTGATGTGGCTTCTTTTTAGCCCGAATGAAATTAGTGTTTCTGTCTTATCTTATATTTTACTCTAATGATATGAAAATGACTAATTTTTCGTATCATCTAGTAAGATCTAAGAAAAGAGGGACAACTATCAACACCCAATTTCGTCCGGGCGAATAAAATTGTTTCTTAAAATATTCAAAAAATAAGTGTTAAATAAAAAAGAAAAGGTAAAAATAAATTGTTTAAAAAATTAATTACTAAAAGTTTCTTTAATTTATGCTTTTAAGAGTTGAGTAAAATAATATTTTTGTTTTTTTTTTCAAAATAATAAAATAAAAAAGATAATTTCGTTTTTTTAATTAATTAATAAAATTCAGAAATTAAAAAATTAAAAAATTGAAAATAAAAACAGTTTGCAGGATTGGAGGGAACAATTTTTTATTCCTATCTCAACTTCTACTTTAACTCCTACTCATGACTTCATTGGCACATATTGGACATATCGTGAAAAGAAAACTGAAACCAACATTATCATATACACAGTTTTGTTTTATTCTCATTTTTAGAGGCATCTTTTTCCATTCATGAAATACTTTCCATTCACGAAACAGAAGCCTATAAACCTCCTTTACCCTCGTTCACGGGACAACAACAGTGCAAAGAGTGGAGCAATGATAGAAACAACAGTGCAACAAAGAATATAAACAACATTCAGAACCAAGAACAGGGGATAGCAGTGATAGGAACACAAAGCTGAGACATTAAATAAGGTATGCAATCTTCAATCTTCAAATTCTGCTACGAAGCTTTGCTCATTCCATCGTTGTTGTGCGTTAATGGTATGAATTCCAAATTCTTTCATCCGATGCTGCTTGAAATCGTTAATCATTCAATTAAAACTGGAAAATCGGTAAAATAAAAGAGAATTGGGTTTAAGTAATTTGAAATGGAAAAGAAGTAGAAAGGATTTGATTTGTTGCTAGCAAATAGAGGTTTGGCAGTGAACATTGATATTCCATAAATCATGGGGTAGCCATGGTTGGTGTTGGAATCATTTAGTAAAGGTGGTTCGCGATGGTCACCAGCGTTGCCAAGGTGGTCACGACAAGGGAGATGGTGAGTCACGATTGAACTAGTGTTGGATTCTGGGATGATGCGGTGAATGCGATAACATATTGGCGTTGGTGACATCGTTGGCAGCATTAGGGTCGCACCGCCACTACTGCCAGTCCCATCAAAGTCGCGGATAGTGGTGCTAGTTCGATGAGGGATGCGACGTAGGGATGGAGGCAAAAATCTGTAGTTGCCGTTGCTGTTGGTGATAGTGGATATGATAATGGTTGTCGTTGCCGCTGTTGCCGCCATTACTTCCGTCGCTGCTGGTGGTATAGGTTTCACGTTGGGGCAACAATGGTGTTTTGTGGAAAGGAAGAAGATGAAGTAAGGGTTAGGTTTAGCAGATTCATCTTTCTTCACGCACCTCCATAATTAATTCACGCACCCCTGTTTTTTAATTAAGGTTAGTAGGTTTCATTTTTCTTCACACACCTCCATAATTTAATTCGTACACCCCTACTTTTAATTTTGGTTCTGGTTATTTATTTACTTCATGCACTCCCCAATGTAATAACCCTACACCCATTACATTAAGTTTTATTTTACCTTATGTAAGCATACACCCCACTCCTTTAATTTCCTTTTCTAGATTAGCATGTGTTTACTTTATGCACCACGCGTTTATCATTTATGCACTCCCATCTTCTATTTTACCTTTTTTTTAATTAAATATCACATTTCAATTGTACCATTTTCAAAAATAATAAAAAATATTTTAAATTGAAATAAAAATTAAAATAATTTTCAAAAATCATAAAAATAAGAATAAATAAAATTTAAAATTATTTTCTTTATTTTATCTTATAGTGTCTAATCGGTCGTTCACGTCACACGACATTTCTTTTAAAATACAAAAATTATAAAAATAGTTTTGGTATCTAATGGAGCGCTCACATCGCACGATAATTCTTTTTTAAATATAAAAGTCATAAAAATTGTTTTTGTGTCTAATCGACCGCTCGCGTCGCACGACACTTCTTTCAAAAAATAAAAAATATAAAAAAAAATTTGTGTCAACTCGGCCGCACGTGTCGCATGACACTTATTTTAAAAAATGTCAAAAGACATTTTTAAAAAATTAAATATTCTAATTAAGTTTTATAAAGAGCTACGTAGCATTGATTTTTCATTTTTAATGAGAATACGTAGGACCAAGGTTTTAACCCATGTTGGGTCCCATTCACTCAAAATATATGTTTGTTCAATATTTTCTTATTTTTGGGAAAAATAAATATTATAACATAAACACATCTCTTTTGCAAATTTAATTAAAGGTACCGCCTTTGGGCGGGCACTGTAGGGTGCTAATTATGGTGGCGATTGAATGGAAATGTGTGCTACATGAAATGCTTGGCTTAGTATTACAATTTGAATTCTACATATTTACGTGTGTGTGTGGGGGGGTGTATATATATAATGGTTGTTAGAAAATATTTTTAGCTTACACTATTGTGTGTTATGTTGTGGTTTATCCACCTACTATGATTGTATATTATATATGAGTAGAGGATAATGCAAGTGGGAAAGGTGCGTAATTGTGAGACTATTGAGGAGTGAAAAGAGAGTAGTCATAGCTTAAGTATATATACTTTGAATCATATAAATCCTCTTGATTTTTGTAATTTATATGTTTTTTTATTGCTCAACACACACACACACACACACATTCGGGGTGTCTCAAGCCTCATACAAAATCTATGATAAAAACCCAACAAATTAACCCATTTGTGCCTACCTACCAAAATCCTTCTATTACAATACATAAAACCAAGCTAATATGGAATTTATATGTATATAGGAAAATTTCAAATCATGTTTTATCATGGAGGATTATATATGGAAATTATATACTTATAAGTATGATTATGATTAATACTTAGGTTGTAATACTTTAATAAGTAGGGTGATCCTACTTAATTCGGGTGTTACATATTGCATCTTATAACTTATTATACTTGTTTTTTCTCTTTCTCTCTCAAAATATCTAATAAGTGGGAAAAATACTTATTATTCATGTTTGATTGAACCTTTTAATTGTATTCAATTCATGTGTTTTGTGGGAAGTTTTAGGATGTTTTTAGGTTTCTTTTAGGTTAGGTATATTTTGTCTTTTATTTTGGGATTATTGTATAGGAAAGTGAAGGATTGGAGAACAAGTAAGGTTGTATTGCCAGGACCGTGTCGCCCAATGAGGAGACAGTTTTCTAAAGTGGTTAGAGTTTTGAAAGTTACACGAAATTAGTGTGCTGGTGTGTGGGAACGCAATAGAGCCAGGGAAAAACACGAGAAATGCCATTCTAGGGCAAGGAGAACTCAAATCACTTCTTTCATTCCATCAATTTCATCCATCTTTTTTTCTCTAGATGCTTAGGAATGACTAAACTCCTCTTTCATTGGGGTTGGATGTAATGAACTTGTACTCTCTGTAATTTTCTTATGCAATGTAATCTCTATCTTTGTTCATATGTGTTATCTCAATTATCAATATGCATGATGGAAATCTTTGTTATTTGGTTGTATTTAATCATTGGGAAATGAATTGGAACTTAACCATGGATAGAACAACCATGAGATTGGGTTCTAGGAATAGACGTAATCTTTAGGTCATTCTAGACATCGAATATTAATGCAAGTCATGTGTTAAAATAATTAAGGAATTAATGTTTTGACACATTGACTTAGAACTTGCTTATAAGGAATTATGGCTAGTATGATTATGATGTGAATGTTTGAGCAAGATAGAGAGATTGTGTAGGAAATATTGTGTTAGTATGGTTCATGAAATTCAAGCTTGGTGAAGTCTTTCCTAAATTATTCCATAATTTTAGTGTTTAACAATTTTTCATGTTTATCTTGAATTAAACCAATCTTTAATGTTGACATCATTGCTAAAATTAGTAAATAATTACAATTAGACAAACAAACACAAATCCCTTGGGAAAACGATACTTGAACTTCCATTTTACTACTTGTAACGAATTGGTACACTTGCCAAAGAGCTAACAATATCAAATAACATATATGAAAGATGTACGTAGATATTTTTCTTATTCATTAAAGATAAATATTATTTATTATTAAAACAAGGATATAAGAAAAAAAAAAGGTGATACACCTCTTATTCATATAATACTAAGTTAACTTCACCTCAAAGAACTAGAGGATTACTACGTTATTTGCACTTATCTAAGTCCTCTCAGCTCACTAGTGTTAAGAGCTCTCCCCTACAGGATCATCTACTCTTGTGTAACCCACAATCATAGTAGATAAAAACAAAACAACCACTAAAAACCATAGTAAGTTATTATGTTATCAAAGATTTTAACATCAAAAGACACAACCACACAACAAATTTATCAATTATATGCAAATTATGCAACTACAATTATTAAACATCGAATGACTACTTCCAAAAGACTTGGGTGTTAAATCAAACATAAAACATTGTACCTATCATGTGAACACTCAATAGATTTTGCCAAATGCCACCCTGGTTTTACTCGGTCATCAACACATCAAGACTTATGTCCTTATCACATGATAGGGTAAATTCACTATAATCCGCTACAATGGTTCTCTTTTCCCTAATTCTACAATATGAAACTCCACTAACTCTAACCCCTATATAATCTTCCTTTATGTGAGTTGGAATATCTAGTAGAATTTAGATAATCTCTTTAAGGAGTCGTATATCCAAAACACTATTTAAAACCACACATATTAGCATTTGCCCCTTGGAACTACCACATACATATTTCATACAAAGCTATCATTCAACACATAGTAGATTTTGGACATTGCTTGGGCTCTATTCCCTTCATCACACCCAGGCTCTTCACAAACATCTCATTTTTACAGTCCAAAGTCATTTCCTTCTCATTGAGCGACCCTCTAGTGAGAGTACATAGTAGCATTTATAAAACACATGCTCGCCCATCGACCCTCCTCACTCGCTTAGTGACTACCTCCAACAGCACTTGTTTAACGAGTCTTTTGGTCACTTATTGAGGTCGTACTCGACCAAATAAAACATGAAAATATAGTATACTCGATAAATTCAACCAAGGTCGTCTCTTAGTGACCAAACATTTCATTCAAAGAGCTTTTCAAATGCAATTCAACACAAAAAAGGGGGTTGGCAGATTCACAATGCTAATCAACATATTAAATTAAATGCAACAGTGATTAAAAATGTATTGACATGCTTGATTCAAACACAATTTCACTTATCAGAGCCACCAAATTAACACCTATGCCTTCTCTCAATCCATTAGATAATAACCCATTAAGCGAAAGTAACAATCTAGCTTCATTATACAATTAAGCAATGCATACATCCATGAATTTGTGTTAGTTAAGCTACATACATTAAGCATGAACATAACCTAACCCAAACATATGCAATTAATTTTTAAATTAAGCATAAACAGATGAACCACATGCATTCCCCGAATTCAGACAAATACATGGCAGATTTCACAAAACAAGCACAGCCTCAAAGCTTTATTACATTTTTCATCAAGGAGTCAATACACGAACTTAGCAACACATGGTAATAGAGCAATTAAACACTTCAAAACAGAATTCACCAAAATAGAACATCAAACCCTAACTTGGGTAATATTCAAAAGCAAATTCAAGAGCAAAATAGAGTTCTAATGGAATGAAAATGGTTGCTATGATATAAAAACTGAAAACCCCATACATGGGTGTTGTTCCAAGTCAATACAATGCACAAAACAAGATGCCCAAGCAAGCAAATGAGTTCAAAACATAAAACCCACATTGGCTGCTGTCAAATGTGCATAAAAACGCTAAAACCAAGTGCTAAAACGTGAAAAACGAAAGAAGGCACCTCCATGATCACCCACCAAAGCTTAGAAACGTGAAAATGGAGAATAGGGGAGAGAATGGTCACATCACCACATTTCTACATAATTACAAAACTGTCATTCTACCACTCAGAATTACAAAAATGCCACTATGGGCTGAAAAATGTTGGCCCAATGACGTGGATAGGCTGACTAACATGGCGCATATGTGGCAATGATGTGGAAATCACGTGACAACTCTCTCTTGACCTCAAGATAAATGTTCAAGCTCCAAAATATGCTCCACATAATACCTAAAAACAATTAGAAACAAAAATTAAACCAATTAATGTCAAATTACTCAAAATTCGGAATAATGGCCCAACGAAGCCTAATTGAGGAAAATGCACTAACAAAAGACAATTAAGCACTAAACAACCCTTAAGAATGACACAGAAAGACAATGAAATAAGGGAAAATAATGACTCATCAATCGCCCAACGATCCTCTACTGGAGCGAAAATCTCACATTTTCGGCCAGTGATTCAACCCTCGACCAACATTACCCTAAGTTATTAACTTTCAAAGATTTATTTTTGCCCAACGACCATTTTCATTGCCCAACGACCAAACCCCTGAGAGTCTGTCTTCACAGGCTCCCCTAACGAGTCTTAGCTCGCTAAGTGAGTGAAATGTTTGGAGCTCTCTATAATCCTACAATTTTATTTTTTTCTCAGCGGAAACATGCTCTCCCAACAAGTCTCCATAGAACTAGAAACCTACGAAGTATATCAGTTTGCATCAATTCATTTCTAAAGGATTCTTATCTCATTTATATACTAAAGTAGTTACTAATCAATTCAAAATAGATCTTGGAGTTAATCCCACCCAAATTAGTATACTTCCTCACATGCTTTACCAATTTCAAGCAGTTCTCCATTCACATCAAAATATCATAAAACATATAAAAACATAACCAAACATCTCAATCATATAATCATATAATCATAGGCATCATAAATCAATAATTCAATCATTCACATCAAAATCATATAATTGAAATCATTGACAAAAGCGACGACGTTTGAGGTGTTAGCGAGAGGAGCGACGATGCTACTGAGATGATGAAGAGCGGCGACACTAGCATTGCTGCGACGATGAAGAGCCACGGCGTTAGGTGTTGTGACAATGAGGAGCAACGACGATGGTGGTTCAATGAAAAATGAGGAGCAACAACAACGAACTTTCGTGGTTTAGTGGTCAAACAATGGTGGTTCAGTTGAGACAACGTACGACGATGGTGGAACAAGGGAGAAAGAGAATTGTGCATGGACAAGCAAGTGAAAAGATTAAAACTTTTTAACCTAGCAGGAAATATAACGACAATAATTTAACTTAACCGTCGTCAAATTAGAAATACAACGTCGATCATTCAAAAAACTATCTCTGTTGAGCAATTTTGCATGTTTAACAACGATTATTTGAAAATTGTCGTAAAGTTCAACTTAATTACGATGTTGCTATGCATTCCTATTTTACTGCTCTAGTGATATAAACATCTTCATTCAGCATAGTGGTTAATGTTTTTTCACCCGTGAATATTAATAATAATAAAAATAAAAGTGTATTTGATATAGTATTTGATAGATAACGAAACATATTATCCAAAATTGATAATTAAAACATAGAGAAAGTGTTACTTAAAGTTAAAGGTGAACATTTACTTATGATAAAATAATATTATCGTAGTTAATGGAGAAGATAATATCTTGCCCCCATTTATATTTTGGATAAATATATAGAAAATGAAAATTTGAAAGAAAAACAAAAAGGTGAGAATAAGAATTAAATAAAGGTTAAAATTAATATTTTAGTTTATAAATTCTATAGCAATTATCGTATTTGATTTTTAAATGGATGTTAAATTTGCATTTATTATTATTAACGTATTTTCCTTCACGTGGCGCTTTTTTATCTCAAAAATCTAATAAATAGATAAATATGACAAAAAAGGATAGATTTGGTATTTACGATGTAAAGGATTAAACTTAAAATCTTCCTTTCAATATGATAAAGCCGTAATAACTTATAAGTCTAAAATAAAACCAATTTAGAGAAAACAAAATTACTCGTTAAAAAGCGAAAAACTAAAAACAAAACTAATAACGGTCACCCAGTCTAAGAATTTTGGGTCAACAGAACTTCTTCACCAAACATTACCACTTCACATGTTTTACTAGTCAAATTTCTTCACATTTTCTTTTCTCACATAATTTAATATTATGAATATCCATAAATTCCCATGCTCATGGTCCTATTACAAATGGTTTATGGTTTAGGATATTAACAATTTTCACCAAAAAACAAAGCAAATGATATTGACAAATCAAATGAACACTCGTTGCCAATTCCTTTCTACATCAACACAAAGCGTAAAACACTGTGCATAACAGAACTGCGTACAACTACAGAATTCAACAGATTCTCTTTCTCTTAAAAAATTATTTTCAACAAACTACTAAAATCAGTCCCTGAATCCCCAACTTTCCGACCAAAAAATCTAACACAAATTAAGAAAGAAAAAGCACAATCAAAGAGACTAACAAAAATAAAAACAAATAAAAGACAATAAATGAACCGAGGTTGAAGTTCAATCAAAAGCATTTATACGATGTAAGCAAGTGAACGTGAAATTACACGAACAACAAAGGCACAGTGAACATGTTCTATTCTGTTACAGGTTGGAATTTGAAAACAGAACACGATATCTATCTACGATTGATTACGATTACGCGAATTCATGAATCGGAGCGAATCCATTGGCCGTTGAGCCACTCCTGGTGAACCCTAATTGCGGAGGAGGGGTACGCGATCTCCTCGTGAGTGGTGGAGAAATAAACGTAGTAATGGTGATCGTCGACCTTGCCGGAGACCTGACCGACCCACCAGCCGTCGTTGTCAAAGGCGTCGACGCGCTGGCAGCGGGCGAAGGAGGAGGCGGCGGCGAGGGGCGGAGGCTTGGGGCGGAGCTCATTGGGGAAGAGGGTCTCGGTGAGGGGCCGGGACCCGTCGTCCTCCAGCAGCGTGTCGTAGCGTACGACGTAGAGGCCGTTGTCGAGGCGCGACACGACGGTGGCGAGGTAGTAAGAGCCGATGAAGCCCTCCTCGTTGCTGCACACCTCCACCTTGTCGCCGTGGCGGAAATTCACCTTCTTCCGCGGTGGTCGCATTGAAGAAGAAAAGGGTTCTTGAAGGTGCTGGAGAAGTTGAACACTGTTGTGAGGCAACGGAGAAAGTGTTGTTTGTTTTGGGTATTACGTTTATCTCTCTTTTTATATTGTTCTTCGTTAATACAAGTACCTCATTATATATACATAAAGATTAAGATATAAAAGATTTAATTCTCAAAATCAGTGTATAAATCTTTAATAATACTTATTTTTTATTATTTCATTACTTGATAACATAAATATTCGTCACCGTAAATTTATTTATTTAGTTTTCAACGTTTTATTTCATTTTTTTATATTTTGATTAAGTCTTGTAGATTTTTTTTTATAATTTTAAAAAATATAATGAGCCTTCGGTAATTATATATATGTATATATATATATATATTTATTTATATATTTATATATTTATATATAATATTATTATAAAATTAATGTATGATAAAATTTATTTATTATTGTCTAAAGACATAAAATTAGTAAAAAATTAGTGAGTTTTAAAAAATGACATTAGATTATTTTATTATTTAAAATGTTATACTATAAATAAAATTTTTATTAATCAGATTTTATTTTATAAAAATTACTATCAACATACAACTCACTCGTATAAATTAATATTCAACTGATTTATATTATCACCAAGTAATATTATATTATGACATTCTATCTAATCAACCAACTACATTTTTTTTCCACCAAGTAATATTATATATTATGACATTCTATCTAATAAACCAACTACATTTTTTACTCTTAGAAATAGACATTTACGGTAATTTCTGTAAATATCCAATATCCAATTTCATTCGGATAACCAAAAAATGTTGACGTGGAAAATAAGAAAAAAAGAGAAAAAAAATGGCTGAACTTTGATTCAAGATACTATGTTTTTATTTTTACTTTCATTTTATCTTAACTTTAATTTGTTTTATTCTATTTTTTTTAATTGTTATTTTATTTTATTTCATCGTATTTTATTCTATTTTTATTGTAACTTTATGGATTTTAATTGTTAAAGTGTTGTTTGTTTCCGTTGATCGGGTATTACGTTATCTCTCCCTTTATATTGTTCTTCTTTAACATAAGTATCTCATTGTATATACAAGATCAAGATATAAAAGATTAAATTCTCAAAATTCGTGTATAAATCTTTAAAAATACTTATTTTTTTATTATTTCATTATATGAAAACATAAATTTTCGTCAACATAAATTTATTTATTTTGTTTTCAACCTTTTATTTCATTAGTGTTTTCTTATATCTTGATTAAAGTCTTGTAGATTTTCTTTTTTAGAATTTTAAAGAATACAATGAATCTTAGGTAATTTTATATATATATATATATATATATATATATATATATATATATATTATACAAAAATTAATATATGATAAAATCTATTTACATTCATTTTATTGAATTATTTTATTATTATGGAAAGACCAAGAAAATAGTAAAAAGAAATAGTGATTTTTAAAAGATGACATTCAATTATTTTATATTTAAAAGGTTAGATTATAAATGGAATCTATTAATCAAGTTTCATTTTATAAAAATTACTATCAACATACAACTCACTTAGCATGATCATTTCCAACACCAACTTCACACATGAACATGAAAAAGAATTAATCAACTCATCTCTCATAAGCAAATTTTAGCCATCAACCATTGTCCAACACATTCTCTGCTACCCAAAACCAAATACTTTTCCTATGCCACAAAAAAAATCATAATAACCATTAAAATTTTCCTTCATTCAAATTATACCTCAAGACCATAAACATCTCATTATATCACATAAGAATATGAAAATGCTGCCCAACCACAAATTAAAAGAATTTCAAGCTTCATACCAACAAGAAGATCATAAATCAATCATAGTATACCCAACCAAACCATAGAAAATACAACAACGATGATAGCTTCCCTTACACCAAAACTTAAACCAATAATGTATATCACGCTCCTTCCATGGATTCATCAATTAAAAAAAATACCATCAACTCTTCATCTTCCCACATACCACAAAAATGCCTAAAACCAAACTACCATACTTTTGCTTTAACCAAGGTTCAAACTCATCACCACTAAGTTTCAAACAAACACTCCAAACCAAATAAACTATTATAGTTATCTTGTCATACACATACATAACAACATTACAATAAATATACACATACATGTCATGTCCCAAAATAATTATAGAAAAATGAATACATCAAATGTGCATGGCAGGAATCAAACACAGGACCCTCTACCTCAAACCATAAGAAAAAGCTCAAACCAATTGTGCTACTCTTTCCTTTTGAATAAATTATTATTTAATAAATTTAAATAATATCTCCCACATCCAATCTACCTTTCTTGCAATTTTAATTATTTTCTTGGGTCTTACAAGGATCCTTGCAAAGAGTTCAACATATTCAACCGATTAGAATTTCAAAATAGAATAAGTTCACTTTTTACTCCTTTTTGGATTAGTGTATTGTTTTGAGTTGCATGTTGCTCTCTGGTCCATGCATGAGACTCAAAGTAACCCAAAGAGAATCTATGTTTGTTTGTGATCATGAGAATGTGTTCTGATCTTTAATAAGAGTTTTCTTTATCTAATTAGAGTATCTTATAAGAATTATTGCTTTAAGAACAACCTTTGAGTTAGGGATTTTTTCTTTAAGTAAGGTAAGCTAGTAATAATTAACTTTTGTTATGCTTGTCTTTGATATGAATGTTTATCCTTGACAAGATTTTATGACGATTTGGTGTGATTTTTCTTGATTAGAGTTTGTTCCGTCAAAAAAGGTGTAAAATAACCATCAACTGAAAATAAAAAGAAAGAAGTATTTTAACCTTAGCTAATGACTCACTTAGGCCAAAATAAATTTGTCCCTTGACCATGGGAGTAACATTCTTATTTATAGAAGGTAAATCGGTTACAAATATTGCAGATATACATAATCAGTTAATGCATAATAATAGTCTTAGAGACAATCTAAAATATTCCCCTAAATAACAACTAGAATATTTACCTAAATAATAACTAATGTATCTTCTTTTAAATATTTTTTTAACCAAAATAATCACTTTATATAATCTAAGATTCTATCTTCACGTGCACCATCTCCTCAATCCTAGCTTCTTATAGAGAGGTCGGTCCTAGGGTAACATCCTCGTAAATCTTGAACCATCAACCAACTACCCTCAATGGCATCAGTCCTAGGAAGACATCCTTCTAGCTTCTTTCAATGACCTTGGCTATATGGAGACATATTTTCAAATTCCTACAATGACCTCGGCTCTGTGGAGACACCTTTCTGGACTCTTACAATGACCTCGGCTGTGTGGAAACATCTTTTTGAATTCTTGTAATGACCTCAACAAAGTGGAGACATATTTCTAGATTCTTGCAATGACCTCGACTTTGTGGAAACATCTTTCAGAATTCTTGTAATGACCTCGACTTCGCAGAGACGTGTTTTCTGACTTGAATTTTTGCTCGATTCCTTGGCCTATTCAATACCTCGGTTTATTGGAGATCTTCTCCATCCAGGAGGGAACAAAGTTAATTGTAAAGAACCCTCTTAGTGAATTTTTGTACCTAGACACTGTGATAGAACATGGTGTGTATATTGAATTGATGTTTGATTTGTGGTGTCAACACCCAATTTCGTTCAGGCGAATAAAATTGTTTCTAAAAATATTCAAAAAATAAATTTAAAAAAAAAAGAAAAGGTAAAAATAAATTGTTTAAAAAATTAAAAAATTAATTAATAAAAGTTTCTTTAATTTATGTTTTTAAGAGTTGAGCAAAATAATATTTTTGTTTTTTTAAATAATAAAATAAAAAAGATAAGTTCGTTTTTTTAATTAATTAATAAAATTCAGAAATTAAAAAATTAAAAAATTGAAAATAAAAACGGTTTGCAAGATTGGAGGGAATATTTTTTTATTCCTATCGCAACTTCTACTTCAACTCCTACTCATAACTTCATTGGCACATATTGGAAAGATCGTGAAAAGAAAATTGAAACCAACATTCTCATATACACAGTTTTATTTTGTTTTCATTTTTAGAGGCATCTTTTTCCATTCACGAAATACTTTCCATTCACGAAACAGAAGCCTACAAACCTCCTTTACCATCGTTCACAAGACAACAACAGTGCAAAGAGTGAAGCAATGATAGACACAACAGTGCAACAAAGAATATAAACAACATTTAGAACCAAGAACAAGGGATAACAGTGATAAAAACACAAAGCTGAGACATTAAATAAGGTACGAAATCTTCATTCTTCAAATTTTGCTATGATGCTTTGCCTATTCTATCATTGTTGTGCGCTAATGGTATGAATTGCAAATTATTTCATCCAATGCCTGAAATCGTTAATCATTCAATTAAAACTGGAAAATATGTAAAATAAAAGAGAATTGGGTTTAAGTAATTTGACATAGAAAAGAAATAGAAAGGATTGATTTGCTACTAACAAATAGAGGTTCGGTAGTGAACATTGACATTTCAGAAATCGTGGGACAGCCATGGGTTGTGTTTGAATCATTTAGTAAAGGTGGTTTGCGGTGGTCACCGGCGTTGGATTGAACCAGTGTTGGATTCTGGGATGATGTGATGAATGCGATAACATGTTGGCGTTGGTGACATCGTTGGCGGCATTAGGGTCGTACCACCGCTGTTGGCAGTCCCATCAAAGTCGCGAATAGTGGTGCTGGTTCAATGAGGGATGCGGCGTAGGGATGGAAGCAAAAATCTATGGTTGCCGCTGCTGTTGGTGATAGTGGATCCGAGAATGGTTGTCGTTGTCGTTGTTGCTGCCATTACTTTTGTCGTCGCTGGTGGTCTAAGTTTCGAGTTAGGGCAACAATGGTGGTTTGTGGAAAAGAAGAAGATGAAGTAAGGTTACGTCTCATGTTATGCGTTTTGTTAATTAGGGTTAGCAGATTTAACATTTTCTTCACGCACCTCCATAATTAAATCACGCACCCCTATTTTTTAATTAAGGTTAGTAGATTCATTTTTCTTCACGCACCTCCATAATTAATTCACGCACCCTTGTTTTTTAATTAAGGTTAGCAAGTTTCATTTTTCTTCATGCACCTCCATAATTTAATTCGTACACCCCTACTTTTAATTTGGGTTCTGGTTATTTATTTACTTCATGCACTCCCCAATGTAATAACCCTACACCCCTTACATTAAGTTCTATTTTACCTTCTCTACTTGCGTTTTCACTGAGCACACACCCTACTCCTTTAATTTCCTTTTCTAGATTAGGATGTGTTTACTTTATGCACCACGCATTTATCACTTATGCATTCCCATCTTCTATTTTACCATTTTTAATTAAATATCACATTGTAATCATATCATTTTCAAAAATAATAACAAAATATTTTAAATTGAATTAAAAATTAAAATAATTTTCAAAAATAATAAAAATAAGAATAAATAAAATTTAAAATTATTATTTTTTATTTTATTTTTTAGTGTCTAATCGACCGTTCGCGTCGCACGACACTTCTTTTTAAATACAAAAATTATAAAAATAGTTTTGGTATCTAATTGATCGATCGCGTCACACAATACTTCTTTTTTAACTATAAAAGTCATAAATATTGTTTTGGTGTCTAATTGACTACTTGCGTCACACAACTCTCCCTTTCAAAAAATACAAAATATAAAAAATGTTTTTTTTGTTAACCCGGCCGCACACGTCGCATGACTCTTATTTTCAAAAATGTCAAAAGACATTTTTAAAAAATTAAATATTCTAATCAAGTTTTATAAAGAACTACATAGCCCTGATTTCTCATTTTTAATGAGAATACATAGGGCCAAGGTTTTAACCCTTGTCGGGTCCATTTCACACAAAATATATGTTTGTTCAATATTTTCTTAGTTTTGGGAAAAATAAATATTATAAAATAAACACATCTCTTTTGCAAATTTAATTAAAGGTACCGCCTTTGGGCGGACGCTGTAGGGTGCTAATACCTTCCCTACGCGTAACCGACTCCCGGACCTTAAATTTGGTTTTCTTAGACTTTATATTATTTTTATGGTTTTCCGTAGTTTTTCAGAATAAATTATGGTGGCGACTTCAAATATCTTTTTTCAAATGAATTTCTTTTTAGTTCATCCTCCCGTCGCAATTTAGGTTGCCACAAATGGCGACTCCACTTGGGAAGGCTAGAGAGTCAAACTTATTTAATCGAATATGCGAAAGCGATGTGTTTAATTTAGATTTTTTTCCTTTTTCGATTTATGTATATTATTTATTCTTATTGGTGTATGACATATTTGTGGATATTAAACCTTAGGGTAGAAAACATGTTTTTTGTACGGATCATTTTAGTTTTGCAAGTGGGGGTTTAGGTTTGCATTTTTCTCCTTTCACACTCACCTTATATTTTGTACATGACATGAGTGCGACCTTATACCCGGGTTTGAGTAGCTTAGAATTAGAAGGGGATTGTGTAGTAGTGCCATAGGGGATGTACTTCCCAAGTGGTCATTGCGAGAACCCCAGCTAGAGTCTGTTTGCTTCATTTGATACTCTCACATCGTGTTGTTTACCAACTGTTGTGAAAAATGTCGTGAAGTGGGCTATAACTCTAATAACCTTTTATCCTTAGAAAATAGGAGACTATCCTGGTGAGCCCATATACCTACCTTAATCCTATGACGCGCTTAAACCTTATAAGGCACAAAGTGAGATGCGTATTCCTATAATTCCTATTTTGTTTTTGTTTTTGTTTTTATTTGTATTTCATTCTTTGTGTTTCTCTTTTCAGGTTGTAATAAGTTATGTAAATTATTCATAGCATCATGTAGTCTGTAATTTTTCTTTTTCTTGTACATTTTCATTGTACTCATTCTAGATAGAAAATTATAAAGTTGTGTCATTTCCTTGGAGAAGAAATGGAAATTAATAGGGAATCTGGAGTTGGAGAGCATTATGGTTCAGAGTCACTAAAAAAGAAGCAGTCAATTAGAGTAAAGGAAGGCAACTTGACTTATCTTCGAGAGTTTGTTGGGAAGATGAATACTATCCAGAGGAACAATTTTCGAAGGAAATATGAGAATTTACTGAATCTTCTAGAGATTGATACTCATGTTCCAACTATTACTGCTTTGGTCAAATACTATGATCCGCCACTCCGGTGCTTCACCTTCAAGGATTTTCAATTAGTGCCGACAGTAGAGGAATTTAGGGATATTCTAGACCTACCATTAGAAGGAAAAGTTCCTTACAAGCATATAACGCAAAATACATTTGTTTCTACATTAGTAGGAATCCTAAAGGTACACCCTGCAAAGTTAGAAGGAATTCCTCAAGGGTTTCTAGAAGGGCATCTACGTCAATTGGCTGATAAACACATGGGGGAAACCTTCATGGATGTACTGAAGCTCATTCTTTATGGCGTTATAATTTTCCCAAGCATTGATAATTTTGTTGATTTCTCAACCATTAATGTTTTCATAGCATATAAAATCAATGCAGAAAATCCAGTCACAACAATCTTAGCTGATGTTTATAGAAATTTGAATATGTGTTATGAATCTAAGAAGAAGAAGTTGTCATGTTGCTTGCCAGTATTATATAAATGGTTTATTTCTCATGCCAGTCTAAATTACAAGCTAACTGCTAAAGGAGCACAAGAATGGGCGTGTTTTTTTGCTAAATTACATAATGGAATGATCAAACGAGAGGTGTCCTAGCAGCAGAGATAACATATCATACATTGTGGGGAGTATCTAAATGTTGCTCTTATAGGAACCAAATATTGTGTTAATTATAACCCAATATTAGCACAAAGACAATTTGGGTATCCTATATGAGGTGCACCAAATCCAGAATTTTAGTTGCAGTGTGGAATTGCTATAAAGAAGGGACATTTAATGATTTACTCCGACGGATTAGAAGTGCTTGGGGCAGTGTGGTGCGTGTAGAAAAAGACTTAAGGTCGTGGGTAGTAAATGAGAAGACGTCTTATCAGCAATGGGTAATGGATAGGGTTGAAGTGGTGAAGCTACCGTTTAGACCAATTGCCTTCATGCCAGAACAATAAGATGTCGAGAGTGAGGAAGTAAAAACCCTTAAGGAAGAAATAGAAAAGATGAAGCAGAAAAATGTTAAGCTTGTTAATGATCTTCAAAAAGCTCATCATGAATATGTAGATCTCAAACATGACAATGAA
>Ga0099822_1004608_pt1 | contig 17969 bp, 10 predicted proteins | sample CowpeawhiteBW_FD_76839 | JGI IMG/M metagenome (GOLD analysis project Ga0099822, IMG submission 76839) | Root nodule microbial communities of legume samples collected from California USA - Cow pea white BW | ecosystem: Host-associated > Plants > Roots > Nodule | place: USA: California | collected...
AATAATAAAATATAAATATATATATATATATATATATATATATATATATATATATATATATATATATATATATATATATATATATATATATATATATAAAGAAGTATCTGATTTATTCAAATTAATCATACATTCTCATTTTAATTTCTCTTCCTTTCATTGTTTTGAAAAGACTGAAAAAAGAAAGGACTATTTGTAATGATACTTTAAAGATAACATATTTTGATAATAAAATAAAGACTTTATGTAAGTATCTCAACATTTCATATGTTTAGGAGATTATAGATTTCATTATATTTCCAGTTAGTGAAATTTGATTTGAATTCGATTTTAAGTATAAAAAAAATGGATGACGTTATTTTTTTTTAATTTCGAAAAAATATTTTAGTTTGTAAATATTTGAAAGATTATTTTTTTTTCTCAAATCTTAGTTCATAAATTTATTTGAGCTAAACTGTATTTTTCTTATACCTAAGATTTCTTTTTTCAAATTTAAATATTTTTTTGTCTAGATTTATTTTAATTAGTACAATTAATTAAAACATAATTAAAGTGTTACTATAATATAATCTAAAAATACATTTTTATAATACCATTTATCAAAAATTTCTATTAACAATTAACATTTACTTATAAAAGAATATAGGTTTAATTAATTGGATGGTATATATATATATATTTGTGTTTTTTTCACAGCATTACGGTGTGAAGTCCCACTTGATTAGGTAGCACTTATTGATGATGAAAGCAAAAACTATTTGTGGATGTGGAGGTTGTGGGAAGTGGTTTTGTGGATAAAATAGAGTTGGGTACAATAATCATAAAGAGAAGCACTATTACTTATATCTGTTTCTCCTTATTCAGAGTGAATCAATGATTTGCTTGGCATCTCTTTGGTTATAAATCAAAGTGTCACTAAAAGGTCCCCATAACACATCAAATCAAGCCTTTAATTGGTTATTTATTGTGGGAAGGTCCTCCATTACTCAAACATCTACTAAACACTCACTAATTAATTTGTCATCTTAATGATTTTAGATAGTAGGACACTAAGTGTGGTTGTGCTTATCCCTGGCTAATGTTTCTTTATGCAATTGCTTCATCATGTGTATATATTTTTATCCACTTAACAATTTGAAATTTATCAGACAGTTATTGAAGAAAAAATTAGACAAACTCTAGATGTTTTGATTTAGGTTAATTCAAAATGTATTTGATGATGTTACGTGTGCAATTAGTGGAGAATATAATGTAACGTCCACAATTACCCTCTTTAAAAATGATAAAGAACTTTTCAAAAGATACGAACAAACACTTAAATGTTGTTGTTTTAACCGAGTAACTCTGGATGAAATTGGTAATGTTGAAACTATAAATGTTATATTAAATATAGAAAAAGTGTATATATTTTTAGAGATAAATATGTTTTTGTCTCTTAACTTTTAGTGAATTCTAGAATTAGTATATTTTGAAATTTTGAACCAATTTTGTCCTTTATTTTTTAAAATACATGAATTTAGTCATTTTAATCAAATTTTGTTAAGTTTATTTGATGTTTCGTACGTATTTTAGGATTGTATTTGAGTTGTTTATATTGTTTTACACATTTTTGTTTTAATGTTAAGTCAAATACTATTATGAAACGCGCTTGAAATGTCAAATAAACTTAACAAAATTTAATTAAAAGAACTAAATTCACGTATTTCAAAAAAATAAAGGACTAAATTAATCTAAAATTTTAAAATTGACTAATTTTAAAATTTATTAAAATTTAAATTAAATGATAAAAATATGTTTAATCCATATTTTGAAAAAGTCAAAGATTGATTATATTTTATAGTATTTATTAAGCACAAATTCACTCCTAAGAGAGGAAAACTACAACATTTAAGTGATTTCATTCTATCTCTGTTAAAACAGTTGTGCTTTGAAGGTACTTGAAACCTGAAAGTTGTCATGTCAAGTGTAAAGATTAAAGCACATCTATCTTAAAAGCATTAATTGATGTCCCCATGCATATTTTCATACTATATCCTGTCTTTACTTTAGCTGTTTATTTTTTTGTGGTTGATATTAAGCACAATTATTTAAGCTCGCGAAAAAAAATTTCCTGTGACTGCATTTCATAAACAATTGCAGGAGTACAATATTCAACAAGATAGATAAACAAGAAAGTGTGCGGTCCAAAATGAGGAGTTGAAATAGTAATTTAGGTGTGTTAATAGAAAAGGCCCATTATGAATACGTTAAGTCAAGTAGAAGCCCAATCTTGACCCATATTATAGGGAGCTAGGGAAGGCCCGGTGAGAATGGATCACGATGGGTTTGGATGAGGAGTTTGAATAATTTCAATTTATTATTTCATTTTAGATTACGCAATCATATTTTTATTTTAAACGATGTAACGTAAAACTTTATCTTTTATCTAGAAATATATGTGTCTGAATTGAACAATTGAAAAGTCTAAATCATGAGCATTTTAGACTTTTCTGATATTCCAAGGAAATGCATAAAGAAACTATAGGGACAGAGTAGGAAATAGCTTAACGCAGCCTAGTAAAAGCCTTGTATGTACTGCATTAGACAATTATTCTGAAAAAAATTATGCAATTGGACCACTCCATTTTGGGCCTGGACCTATAAGGAGACTAGAAGTAATTCGTATAGCCTGGTCGAGTCACAGAAAAAAATAGATCGCAACAAATATATACCACTTTTAGGAGTCAATAAATATTTATAATATGTGAATATTTAAATTTTAGCCAGGTACTTGCTCTACTACCAGTAGAACTGCAAAAGCTAATTTCGTGTCGTAAGGGTTAAATATGTTTTTGGTTCTTCAACATTAAGTAAAATTTGAAATTAGTCTATTTTTAAATTTTTAACTAATTTAGTCCTTCATCTTTAAAAATGTGTGAATCTAATTCTTTTTATCAAATTTGTTAAGTTTATATGATGTTTCAAGCGCATTTCATAATAGTATTTGAATTATTTACATCGTTTGACACATTTTCATTTCAATGTTAACTCAAATATTATCATAAAACACGTTTAAAATGTTAAATAAACTTAACAAAATTTGATAAAAAAGACTAAATCCACGCATTTCTAAAGATGAAGGACTAAATTGGTATAAAGTTTCGAAAAAGGAACTAATTCCAAAATTCACATAAACTTAAGGGACCAAAAACATAAAGGACAAATAACATATTTAACTCATTTATTAATATTTACAGTTTTTCCAAAATTGAATAAATCAAACTTTTGTTTTTGAAGAAGAACCTTGTATGGTGTCTTAGACCCGAAAGGTTGTTGGAGTACCTCATCAACAATCAAATGTTGGACAAAACAAACACGTGAGAATGGAATATATTGCAATGAACACACAGTTGTAACAAGATAAAGAACTTTCAAAAAGCTACCATCAAAGAAATTGTGTTGGTTAATTACAGTCAATTTTTTTCACTTATAAAACACGTCTGTGTCTGAGTTCTACTACCGTTTGGGAGCACATTGGACTTTGGAAGTTGAATGATTAGACGTGGAGAAAGAATTTTCTACGTGGAAATCTCGATGAGACAAAGCAACCTTTTAAAATATTCTATAAGAGGATTTAGTACAAGTTCTTATAGTTGGTGTGTATATGAAAGATATAAATGCACTAACAAGATTCTAATACGGAGCTATCAGTTTTTCAACGATCATTCTTAGAAAAACTAAGGAATAAAAATTTAGAAGATTTTATCCCGTTTTGGATTGCAAATATCATATCTCGATCAAAGTTGCAGTACATGATTCATATTCCTTATGTATGTAATACTAGATTTCGCGTCACTTGTTATCTGAAACCGTGAAATGGTAAGCTACATATACTTTCCATTACTTGAGAGCTACATTATTTTGGAGATGATATACATGGTGTTATTTGTTGGATATTTTGGATTTGATTATGTGGTTGGTTTTGATACTAGAAGATCATTTTCACATTTGGTAATTAATTGATGACTTGAAAAAAATACTCCTCAAATTTAACAGTTTGTATTTCCAACAACATATAAGTTAAGTATATGGGTTTGAGTGAAGTAGGAAAGAAAAATATTTGAATTCAGGAAATGAACTGATCTTGATCTTCTGCGAAATGACTACTGTTGAGTTTACAAGGTATCTTTTTTTGTGCGATTTTTTTTTGACAAGACACATTTACTTGGATTAATCACGGACTCTGATATCACTTATTGGATTTACATAAAAAGAAGTTTAGTGGGGGATACAATACCAATAAAACTTAATAAGACTTAAGTCCAACAACATAAGATATTGACACCACTCCCAACTCAAAATTTTAAGATAAATGAGTTTATGGGTCTTTATCTTTATATAATGTTCTACTTTTTCATTTTTAAAATATCATAGATTTGTGAAAGATTGCCTTTGTACTAATGTTAAAGAATAGTTCTTCAATAACAGGTCTATCGAATATTAAAGAAAATGGTTAATATGTAGTATTTTTGTAAGCAGAAAAGTCAGGTATGTGTGTGCTTGCAGCATTGAAACAGAACCAAATCACGAATATTAAAGGCGAAATAACCTAATCAAACTTCATATATAGTTAATATTTTGCCTTTAAATTAAACAAAACAAATAATGACTCAACAAAACAAAGTTATGGTATAAATCGTTCAACACTAACTTATCATTATACTAAAAGTTATTACACACAATTCTTTTTTACTTAATCTAACAGTTTATGTACCACTTAATAGCATATGACAGAACAATTGATACATATGTGAACTTTTATTATTAAGTGTTTGCTTAAACATTAGGGATATTACGATAACAAAAGTTAATGACTTATTAATTTTAATATTTATTTCTTATATACTTGACATTATAAATGTTTAACATTTTAATTTATATCTTGGACATTATGATGTGAAGAAAACAAGTAAATGAAAAGACATATTAAACAAAAAATTGACCGTATATGGTATATGAAAAAGTATATTTTATTGTAAATAAATATATTTTTAAAATAAATTTCAGTAAATAGTTTAATAAATGTATTATTTTTATTAAGATAAATAGAATTACTAATTTAAAAATGAATTAGAAATAAACATAATAATTTCTTTTTTTAAATTATTGACACCAAGGTATGGAAACTAAAATATCAGAAAAAAAAAAAATATTTTTTGCGATTACCTTTGATCATACATGTCCAGGTACATGACGGTCTTGATACTAATAAATATTCGGATTAGGACAATAACTCTTATTTAGTTATCCACATGATCTAATTTTATGTTTGTCCTTTTTAATACTAACACTATTAGTGAAGTTTCAAGTTACTTTTTTTTTCCTTGAAAATGATATCATCTTCTTTTTTATTTATAAAGCTTAAATTAAAAATAGTACACCTCCAAAGTTTGATCATACACATAGTTATCTTATTTCATTTTAATATAAAAAGACTAAAACTTTTAGTGGTTAAAATCTCAAACCGATCGAAGTTGATCCAACAACAGTATTTAGCTTGAATCCAACAAATATTCAACTATATGATATAGTGACCCAATTGCAAAGCAGGAGGCAAAGAAAAAATGAGTCAAAATGACGAAGCAGATGATTTCAGATACTATCATAAGAAAATTAAAGATGTGATGGTTCAGTTTATATCTGTGGGCAATTTCAGTGACTGCGCAATGTTTATCCAATTCAGTCGACGGTATTAAGGGTAAAAATATCTTCATTTTTCAAACTGATAAGAACAAAATCAATATCACCATAAAAATCTAACCCTGGTTAGTCTTCGTGACACAAGTTACCTGTAAAAATTAACTTAAAATGGTAATAGATATTTTATGAAATGAATGTTTTGCTGACGCATTATAATAAAGTGTATATGTTTTTTTGAATAATTCAAACGTGAGATGATGTTTTTATACTCTGCTGAGGATACAAATCTGAGACGGTGCCCACTCTCTCCATCTCACGACAATTAATTCTCATAAAATAAAGTACACTTATACAACAACTCATGCAAGAAATTATACAACTAAGAGAGGAAGAGAAAAAAGTATATGTTAAAAGAGAGAAATAAAAAATATTATCGCATACAATGCTGTACGATGAGTTGTTGTATAAAACTATTTTCATAAACTATAGATAATGAAACCATTTTTTTTTTCTCGTATTTTCCTCTTAACTAGATAATAAGAACATCCTGTGCTCTTTCTAAGAAACTTCAAACACACTGAGACAGTTTGCATGCATTCAACTACCAACCGACAATAATGCATGCTTCACAGCCATAGCCACACTAGCCAGCTTAGACAACCTTATTTGTGGCTCTTCTTCCTTCTACTTTCTTCTTACCAACAAAGCATACGCATATTATCTTTCTTTGCCATGTGCAACCATTTCCAAAGTAATTTGAGTCCCAATATTATTATATTCCTATGCCCTTTATTTACATTACGGAATATCATTCTTGTCTCGCTTTTATTCCAACATTCTCTTAATCGCGTAAGAAACGTATCTGCTCACTGAAAACAGGATAAACATCATTCAACTCTCTTCTTTCGGTATTCCCAATAATTTCACCCAAAACCCACTACCAAACAATCGTAGTGATTCCTTTTCTATTCCTTCGTTTTCAAGACGTTATTAATGGATTTTACTGTTTTATGTCCGCTATGTTGGATCTGTTGCAGAAAGTTAGTTTAATTTGAAAGCGCAAGATTCTATACCCTTAGGTTATAAAAGATTATGTAAGTGATTAAATTAACCAAGCCCACACGTGATGCTAAAATCATCGCAAGTCTAAGATTCCAATGGCACATACGCGTTCACACGCACTTCCAAAGATGCTCCTTCTCCTCCATTTCACACAATAATATATATGGATGATGGACCCAATCAAGTAACCTTACTTCATCTGGGTCCTACACGTCCCTCACTACCCTAAAATCACAAAATTAATTTAATTTTGGTCAACAAAGCTTACCCTTTCAGCTGCCAATGCCATGCACATTCAAATTACCACATCTAGCTATCTGCCACATGTACCAGATATTAATTAATTCAATCGCAAATCCAGAACCAAAAGTCAATTTCCCAATTACCCATCTCTTGCATCACCCTTATAAATATCAACACACAAACCATGTCACAAATCTCTCTCATCAATTCCATTTTTATCGATCCAGCAAGGTAGTAGATATTTACAATAGTATATACAGGAATGGGAAACTGTTGTGCCACAGAGTCGTCTACGACGAATTGGGGTGGTGATGATTGGGGTTCTTTGTCATCGAGGAGGAGGAGCATGAGTTCGGGGAAGGTGTTTGATGAAGTTCATGAGTCCAGTTTGGATAACGTGGAGAAGGAGAAGCTGTTGGGTGCGCTGAGAGCTTCTTCTGATGCCAATGGGAAGGTGAAGATCAAGATCTCGAAGAAGGAGCTGGCACAGTTGCTGGGGGGGAAAGAGAGTAACAAGCATTTGGGTGAAGAAGGACACGCTTCTGCGGAACAAGTTCTGGCTCGTTTGATTCACGCTAGAGATCATTCCAGTAACGAGTACCATGATGTTCATCATAGACCTTGGAGACCCGTGCTTCAGAGTATACCTGAGGTAAATTAGTTCAAGGAACGGGATCAAAGGCGGTGGCGGTGTGTAGAGTAGATGTTCAGAAAGGTTACTTTAGGTCATTTTTTTATTTGTTTTTTTTCCATGTTTTCAGCTTGTGTTTTTCTTCTATGGTTGGGAATGTGTCATTTGTATATTCGTCGTTCTGCGAGTGAAAATTGTAGATCGAGTTTCTTGTGAGAAATTATCCAAGTAACTCTATTTTACTACATTATAGTTTATGGTGTATGTAACTATATATATGGTTTTAATATCAAATTAAACTGGGGATTATTGATAATAAGAGACCGAATCAAAGAAGTTTCGTGTATTCATCAACCGTGACACGCGAACAAACCTGTCCAGAAGAGATAATCTTGCTGTCTTTTTTGCTGTTTCATGTGTGGGAATTTATTTATTCACATCTGGCATCCGTTTTAAAGGTCAAAAGTTATTGTCCTTTTTTTTTTCTATTTAAAATAAAAAAAAAAAGATTTTCGATGCAGCTAACTCTACGGTGAGAAATTTCTTAATCGTTCACGTAAAATTCACATAAAGAGGTGAATACGAGATTTAAATATTTGAGCATAGTGTAGAAAGATCTAGGTGGATCGATATATAGAAATGGCCTAAACTTCTTAGTTATGGTGACTAATCATTGAACTCAGATATGATTGGCTCCAAGAGGAACATACACGTAGAGTCTTAAAAGTGATTATAATATACGTAGAGTCTTAAAAGTGATTATAATTTGGGTTAATTATATTTTTAGTCCCCGAACTTTGACTCAAAATTGGTCATTGTCTGAAACTTCGATACATTTTAGTTTATAAATTTTAGAAATGAATGAATATAGTCCTTTTAACCCAATTATGTTATCTTTTTTTTGATGTGTCGAACGCTTTTCATATTAGTATTGGAGTTTTTTACACTGTTTGACACATTCTTGGTTCAATATCTACTGAGAAATATGTTCGACACTTCAAAAAAGGTTAACGTAATTGAGTTAAAAGGATTATATTCATTCATTTTTTAAGTTTAAGGACCGAAATATATTGAAGTTTTAGACAGAGACACGAATTCTAATTTTAGATTAAAGTTCAACACTAAAAACATACTTGACTCTTATAATATTTCCTTCACACAATGCTTATTTTTATTTATTAGTGCCTACTTTTCATTTAGAAGATGGTATATCATACCAGTAACCATAGATAAAGAAAACGAAATAAAATTAATAATATGCGCAAAACAATAAAGAATTGAAAAATATGAGCTGTTATTACGATGACTTTTCATGGAAGATAAAAACATCCAACTAATCCAAATTTTGTTGGGTTTGAGATGGGTTTTAATATTTGGAGTTTGAAATATTAATGGTTTAAAACAAAAGAAATAATAGGTACTGAATTTGGAGGTATGGGAAGTTGGGCCCAGAGACGGCTGGCTGCGGGCATTAAATAACTTAAGAATTGTTGTGTGGGCCTTTTGTGACTGGAAATAACTTTTTATGCTTACCTTTTCTACCGTTGAAAATGTCTTTTAATACTGTTTCTACAGGTTTACTTTAAAGGTTTTTTTCTTTCTTCTGCAAATGTGCATAGGTTAAGCATTAATTATACTTTTTTAATTTTCTTGGTAAAAAAAATAGTAACATCTCATCAATGTTATCATGCTATCTTATTCATCTAATAGTGACGTGGGATAATCTTAGGATAATCTCAACAATGGGATAATTTTATAATGAAATTTCCCTAAATTAATACATTTTATTACGATGAACTAAATGAACATACTTTATTTTAATTAGCACACTTTAATATAACTATATAAATGTAAATGATTATTAGTTGTTTACGAATATACCATATGTATGTTTAAATTTGATTTTTTAAGCCTCATACTTTGTATAATCAGTGGCGGAAGTTCAACAAAGATTTTAGGGAAACAAAATTATATTTGTTATATATAAATTATTTTTTTAATTAAAAAAGTTTTCATTTTTCACATCATTTTTTCTATTCAAAACAAGCATTTATAACAATAGAATCCAAAAAATATGACAATAATATATATAAAAAAGTAGCATAAAATTTATCATCAACAATAATATATTAAAAAAAATGAGTAAAAGTTATTTTCCGGGATCACATTCTAAAGCATTTAAAAATTTATTATATACAACTTTAGGAACTTTAGAGAGTTGTTTTTTATTTTCTTCAATTTTTGGATTCTCAAGTTTATGACATAGATGTACTTTTTTCATCTTCATCACAAGCCTTCCATTTAAAAAAAATCAATTATTTTACTCTTTACCATAATTTTTCTAATATAAATTTGTCACCTCTCACCTATTTAGAAAAATATTAAATTATGAATATCCTAAACTAAATCTTAAAACTAAGACTTAATATTCTAAGAAAAATAATAATTTCTAGATTATTACATTCCCTTGTCTTAGAGATTCATAATCTTGTTCTTCCCTTACATGACTTAAAAGTCTAAAATAACTCTATCTACTCAAAGAAGAGTTCGATGAACAATTAAAGCATGATTTTATGATCTTTAACCCGATAGAGATATGCCTAAAGCGTAAAAAAGACACATATTACTTCGGAAAAAAAAGAGTAAAAAATGAATTTATTCAAAAAAAGAAATTGTTCAATCCAAAATGTTCCTTAACTCCTCAATTTTTTCTTAGTGCAATTTGATTTTGAAAATAAAAATAAAAATTGATGATGAAAATTGAAATAGAAACAAAAAAGAGAAAGAGATAGAGACACGAAAAAAATAAAGAAATAAAAGAAATTATAATAAAAATGAAAAATATAATTTTTAAATTTAAAAAAGGTTTTTTTAAACTAAATTAATATAAATAAAATTATAATATATAAAATATTTTTTAAAAATATATAAAAAATTAGAAAAATAAAGTGTTGGGGGAGCCATGGCTCCCCTATGTCAACACTAAGTTCCTGCCCTGGGTATAATGTATTAAATTATTTTATGATTATATATGATTGATTATAGGGATATTTTTAAGGAAAAAATACCTTTATGTGGTGGAAGGAACTCATCCTTAAGGGAGAGATGGTTGAAAATTTAAGTATGAGTTTAAGTCTCACATTAGGTATAAATGAAAAAAGTGGAGCATCATATAAGGTTGAAGATCCATAAACTCAATGTTTTAAGGTTTTGAGTTGAGAATGATGTTAATAGCTGATGTGATTAGGTTCAAGTCTCATTGGTGTTGTATTTGTAAATGCATGTTTAACTACGTGTATGACATGAAATGAGACGGTATATTCTAATTTCAGTAAAAATACAATCAAATACTTATCTATTGTATTCAAAATTGAATCTAAAAATTATGTATCAAAGTTACACAAAAAAACACACGACGATAGTATGGGTTTAATCAACACTATAAAATATAATTTTTAGCTTAAATATATTTATCTTTTTAACTCAGATATATAACTACAAAATATACATTCACTTTTCTATTTTTTGAAAAATAGTATTTGAATTAATATATATAAAAATGACAACTGGGCGAGATGAGTGCGAATTTCATTATTCCATTCATCCTCGTAATAAAATTTCATTCTCACTTCCATATTAAAACTTAATGGATATATATATATTTCATCTCTATCCCATCAAATAACAAGTATACTCATATAATCATACTCGTACTCATTTTATTGTTCTAAGTATCAATTAAATTATTTTTATAAAAAAATCAAAATAAAAGAATCATGATATAATCAAAATATTCGATATTAAAAAAACGTAATATTTTTTTATGTCAAATATTAAGGAAAACAATAGTTATACAAAATTTCAAATTAAAATATCAAATAACAACAAAAAAACATTTAAAATAATTATATAAATATAAAAAATACACATAACTAAAATTTCATATTAACTAAAATTTTTATTAATTTTGCAAACGATAAGTAACTTTACTTATAAAAATATTTATAACAATAAGTTATTATATTATAGTAAACGAAACATATTCATACAATTATACCGGTAAAGTTGCTCTTATGAGAACAAATTATAATTATATAAAAAATAATCCAAAAAATATTTTACATTATCAAGGTAATTAACAAATAAAAAATATTAAAAAGAAGTAAAAATCATCAAATAGGTGTCTTATAAAATATATGATATACCGTTGAATAAATTGTACAAAAGAGAAAATATATATATAATTAAGGATATGATAAGATAAAAAATATCTTTAAGATCTAAGGAAATTTGTTGAATATCAAACCGTCGACCATTAAATTGTTCATGCAAAACAATGGTTCTTCAAAAATGAAAAAAAAAATACTAAGGATCAAAGATCAAATATTAATTCCAAATTATTAACTTTAAAACACTTAAGAATTATAATGAAATTTAAGCATAACTCAATTTTACAAGACTGACTTGTTAGATGAGATTTGTATTTATTTATATATTAACTCAATATTACAAAAATAAATAACTTGAAATGTCAGATTTACATCAATTTATATATTATAAATTAATTGACGTAAAACTTCCTACGTTATAATTTACATTATACTGTTTGGATAATTTTTTATAAACATTAAAAAGAAAATAAATATATCTATGAACAAAAGTAATTTGAAATGTGTTAGTTTATGTATAAACTAAATTTAGTTGATGTATAAATTTATTTTATCTTATTTTTATTTCTTATTTATTTGTATTCAGTTTGTCATGAGTAAATAAATCGAAGTAAATTTATTTTACCCGAATTCAACATTTTTGAAGGGAAATTTGAATTTAAAATTTTAAAATAACGTCTTATTTAAAATTTGTTGAGAGAGCTTTGCCGGTTGATTAGTTTCATCCTTTTGAAACTACATTAGTTGTATATAATTTTATCTGAGTCTAAATACCTTTTTAGGAAAACTAATATTATACGACTAAAATAAAATGATACTTATTTTAATCAATACAGTTACATCTTGAAAACTTTTAGCTGTGAATTACGTGAACCACTCTAGCGTTTGGATTTTAACTAGGATGGTTAAGTAGCAACGTATTGACGAAAACAATACTGTTTACGAACAGTAAGCGTAAAAAAGAAGTGTCATTAATTGTAAAAAGAAGCGTACAATTAATAAGAAGCAGCTTGATTTGACGATATAGAATCTGAAAAACCATACTTAAAACGGCTCATTAGCCATAAAGAATTATGTCTGAATTGAATGCATTACGGATAGATCAGAAATGAAAGTGGTAAGTAGTGGGAGGAAACGATGCTTCCGTTCCGTTCGCCGTTCCATGTCAAAATAAATAAATAAAAGCAACACCCACAAACGCACCCTATTAATCACGCTATCTACCAACTGCCACAAGACACAGTTGGCGCCAAACACTCACAACTCACGAAACCTACAAATAGAACAAACTACTTCCACACACACAAAAAAAACCACCTACGAGCTGGCACATACTGTCACAGACACAACAAACTTGATCCAAGATTAAGTTCTTTAAACATAAAACTCACACTTCAATTTGTAATTGTATGTGAATAAAATGTTATTAAAAACCAGAATTGGTTTATGTAATTTTCAAATTTAAAAACCAAAAGGCAGTGAAATAAAAAAAGGCAATGAATGGCGTAAATGCGGTAGCTAAGTGCGAGTCATTGCAAATGCTAATGGTGGGGTCTACTCTTTCTCTCTCCTTCTTATGGGTCTCTCACCAGACAGCTTTTACTGATCCTGCCATCCACAGTCCCCACTCACTTTGAACCCTCATTCATTCATTCATGGCTTTCACTCTTCTTTTTCTTCCATCCTTTCTTCGCTTCACACTTCACTTTATCTTGTGACCCTTTTCCGATCCTTCTAGTTCTTCCTCCTTCTTCTCTTCTTCTTCCTCTTCTGTCTCCAATGCCACAACCACTCACCTTTTTGTTCTCTCCTTGAATGCTGCTTTCGATTTCTGCACCATGCCCCACTTCTTCCTCTTCCTCCTCACCCTCTTCCTCTTCCTGCTGTCTCTCCGTAAGTCCCTATTCTCATTTTTCTTTAACTCTTCTTTGATCTGTCTCACTATTACTCATGTGGGTGGGTGTGGTGTGTTACGTGGTCCGATACATGTTTTGGGGACCAGTGTTTCAGCTAAATTAACTTTCAGCATTGCTCTTCTGTTTAAAGTGCATTGGTTGTTGATAAATTTTCCGTTTTTTCGAGTTTAATTTACTCTCTCCATTTGCATTGTTCTCTGTATTTGGGGTTTCTATTTATAACTTCTATTGTTCGATATGGGGAGAACTGAGAAGGGGTAGTGACATCAGTAGGAAGAGTTAGGGTTTTGTGTTGTTTCATTTTTACTTGGCCTTTCAGGGCTAATCTTCTGTGCAACGGATAAAAGAGAAAAAACTTGGTTCATGAATTTTCGGTTCAACTTAGCTGCTATCATGCCAAATTGATTATGTAATTGTTGTTCCTTTTAAAAATGATGTTTCTGCTTTTTACAAGTTATTGGTCTTCGATAAAATTAACAACAGAGCTTGTGTCATTTAGCCTGTACATTATAGAGTTCATTTCCCACAATTAGGCTACATGTTAATTTTTTGTTAAATTACTCGTTTAGTCCCTATAGTTTAATAAACTTTACCTTTTAGTCCTTATGTTTAAATAATATTTCTTCTTCTACATCCTATTTTTAATCTCTTTAAATCCCAAGGAGTTTAGGGGACAAGGACTATAAGAGATTAAAAATGGTATGTATTGGGAGTAAAAAAGATTAAAATGATATAAGTAAGGATTGAAAGGGATAAGATAAGGATCAAAAGGTAAAATTTATGGAACTATAAGGACCAAATAAGTAATTAAATCTTAATTTTTTATGATCCTTGATTTTGGAGAGTCAGGGTTGCAATGCTAGACCACCATCCCTTCCCTATAAAATTTTAGAGTGCTGAACATCACGATATGAATTGAAGTTTAGCTCTATCAATCATTCTCATCATTATCCATTGCTTCAGTTCAATATTTGGTGGTGATGATGTTAGATATATATTTAGAAGGGTCAATTTCAATTATATTTCATGATTGTCCGTTTTACTATCTGTATCATTCGTTGATGAATAGTCTTTCATTTATTGCTTTTGAACAAAATTGGACTAGGTTGAAATTGTAATGTACCAGACAGTTGAATTGAAACAAAAATAAAATTGGTAAATGGGAGCTTTTATTGGTGAGAATTAATTAATGTTGAGTTGAAGATGCCTTTCCGTGATTCAGCTCCTCTTAACAATAAGACATGTTCTCACCTCTACATGCCCGAACTGTAGTTGTTATTAATTGTAAGTATTTAACGGAACATGATGTTTGCAAATTTTTGTATGCAATTCCTTGCTCTGCTAACTCATTCTAAGGGAGTGAGCAAGAGGAAAGATACGTGAACAAAAGCTAAAGTATCTTGTGTTTTGGTCTAGGCGCACTTGAATCCCATAATAGTAGATTCAATCATCTTCAAGGTCCTGCACGACTGGTTAACCATGTGGGTTCTATGTTCCCTAAACTCTCACCTTTTGGTTCTCCACAGCCTTTTCTTCCTCTTGCACCTTCACCACTCTCTCCATTCACCAACACCTCTATCCCAAAGTTATCAGGTTCCTTTCTAGATGATTTTTGTGGTTATTTTGGATTTTCAGATGCTTGAATGTTCTCTGTTCCTCTTACAAGTGTTTATAAATGTATCTTGGATCGCAGGACTCTGCACTTTAAACTTTAGTAGTGCTGAAAGTTTGATCAGTGTAACGGCAACTGATTGCTGGGAAGTTTTTGCCCCATTTCTGGCTAACGTAATATGTTGTCCCCAATTGGAAGCAACTCTCACAATTCTCATTGGTCAATCTAGTAAATATACCAATGTACTTGCCTTAAATGGGACCAATGCCAAACATTGCCTTGCAGATGTGGAACAGATTTTGATGGGCCAGGGTGCTGCTACTAATCTGAAGCAGATATGTTCAATTCATTCTTCAAATCTCACTGAGGCATCTTGTCCTGTAAAAAATGTGAATGATTTTTATGACATGGTGGATACTACTAAGCTCCTTACCGCATGTGACAAAATTGATCCTGTGAAAGAATGCTGCTATCAAGTCTGTCAGAATGCAATATTAGAAGCAGCTACAACCATTGCATCAAAAGGTTCCGATATTTTGACCATGGACTCACCACATGTTCAAACCGAGCACCCACTACGGATCAGTGATTGTAGAAATATTGTCCTCCGGTGGGTAGCTAGTAAGCTTGAACCTGTTCATGCAAAGAAAGTTCTCAGGGGGCTGTCTAATTGCAATGTTAACAAAGGTCAGTGTGTGCTAAATGCTATATCATTCCTTCTTGGAAAAGTTTGAGCAGATTGTGAGTTAGGTGTTTTTTCCTCCGTGGTTTTATTTTCTGTCTTGCTCTCGATAAGAAGCATTTTCAAATCTGTAATCATCATTGCATGACGACTTTAGTTGGTTATAATTGATTCCATTGAGTACCTTTTAATCACCTGGTGATAATTCCCAATGATGTCAATCCTTCTGGCCCTTTAGTACTGCCTCTCTTTTACATATATTCTCTCTTCCTCTTCTGCATCAGCTTGTCCCCTGGTTTTCCCTGACACAATGCAAGTTACCAGAGGTTGTGGGGATGGGATAAGTAACAAAACAGCCTGCTGTAATGCTATGGAAAGCTATGTGTCTCACTTGCAAAAGCAGAGCTTCATCACGAACTTGCAAGCTTTGGATTGTGCTGAGACTTTGGCAATGAAGTTAAAAAAATCAAATATTACTGCTGATATTTATGGTCTTTGTCACATCAGCCTTAAAGACTTTTCCCTACAAGGTTGGTTTCTTTTCTCTGTTCTTGTTAGTATAATGAGCTCACACTCAATACCTATAATATTTTATACTTGATGCTAACAATTCTTCTCTCTTCCTTGTTCAACTTGGTGTGGAAATCGAAAATGTGGATTCTTCAGTTGGAAATCAAGGTAATTCTGCAATGTACACTATGTCAGTATAAATTTAAGTGCCACTTATGGGGAAGGAAGGGGAAGGGGGTTCACATAAGAAAAAACTAATGTTTTGTTGAGACAGTACTTGATCATTATTTTCCTTCTTGCATTAATGTTTTACTGAGATGTGACTTGCTACACTGTCTACCCTAAACAGAGGCTGGATGTCTATTACCTAGTTTGCCTTCGGATGCTACATTTGACAGGATTTCTGGGATCAGCTTCCTTTGTGATCTAAATGATAATATTCCAGCTCCCTGGCCTTCTACATCTCAGCTAACTTCTTCATCATGCAATAAATGTATGTACACCGTGTTGAAAGTTTATAATATAATTATGAGTGGCAAACTGCTCTTTTTCGATTCTTTATTTTGGATTCTTTTTGGCTTCAAAATTTCCACTGTAGTAATTTTTCTTTGAAATGTTATATTTCTTTTCCGCACTTCTGATAATTGTAAGTTGTTGGAACTGCAGCTGTCAACATCCCTGCCCTTCCTGCAGCAGCATCAAGTCAAAGTTGTAAGAAAACCTTTTCTAGTTGTTATGTTTGTGCAGTAGTAATCTGTAATCTATGAAGTTTCAAAATACAATATAAATGGTATAATGTAGTTTCAAAATTAATTGGCAATCCTATAATACATATGTTCAAATTTAAGAGAGGGGGCTAAATTTGGCTTGAGCTATAATAACAAAGTTTCTAAATGTACATAGATAATATAAAGCACAGACAGGTTTGTTTCATTTTGTATAGGATTGGCTTCCAAATCTGAAACCCATGAAAAATTCAACTAAACAATTTAGTTTACAGTTTCTTCAATGTCTTCAGAGTTTTTTCATTTTTTCAGTTTTAGTTGGATTGATTGGTTTGGTGTTATGAACTGACTCTGTATTTTTTTTTTCAGCAGGCCTATACAGCCATGAGATTATGTTCTTCGTGCTTGCTGCTTTATCGTTTCTCCTTATGGCAACCATGTAATTATGAGGGTTTCCTTTCAAGTGAAGCTTTCCTGGTTCTTCAACAGAGATAGTTTTACACGGGTGTAATTCAGGATAGTTAGTTGTAGCCTGTTCTATGAGAAAAAGAAATCTCAGCTGGAGGTAATGTTCAATCTGTTTCGGATCTTCTTGATTCATGATTCTTCTTGTGTGCTTGTGTAATAAATTTTTTGTATATAGAAATTTTAGAAAGCATAGGTTATACAGAAACTTGATGAGATTTATATGCATTTGAAGTATCATAGGAATTTCCAGTTCTATATCTCTTGGAGAAGTG
>Ga0099822_1004609_pt1 | contig 17965 bp, 3 predicted proteins | sample CowpeawhiteBW_FD_76839 | JGI IMG/M metagenome (GOLD analysis project Ga0099822, IMG submission 76839) | Root nodule microbial communities of legume samples collected from California USA - Cow pea white BW | ecosystem: Host-associated > Plants > Roots > Nodule | place: USA: California | collected...
ATATATATATATATATATATATATATATATATATATATATATATATATATATATATATATACAATTTTAATTAACATGCAAGATAACTCCCCTAACCTGGATTAAGGCTTCCCTTGAGTGAATTTTGTGCTTAAACCTTTCTCCTTGCTTCCAAAAAATCTCCCACTATGTCTCTACCCAACTCTGGTGATAACTCCCTCTCTAAATATAGTAGTGGCTCTGAATTTCTTCTCTCCCTTCTAATCGACAAAATGACAGCCTTTACATCCCATTTACCCCACCTTTTCTCTTACTACAATTAAACTCAATTTAATGGACTTAATTTCTATATTATACCTTTAATTAGATTACCTACCTTGCTTGAGCTTAAGTTTCAGCCATAATTAGAGGCTCTCTACGCCTATTCAAATCCCTTTTCATTAGTTAGGGTTTCCAATGCATAAAAAATGTAGAAGTAAAAAGGAGCATATTTTGCCTTGGCTAAGATTTGAACTCACAACCCTACTATTAACAAACCACACATACATCATTCAACCATTCAATGTTTCTAGTAAAGTAATGCATATATTTTAATTATAAGCCATATTTCGTATTGCAAATCACGTTTACCAAAAAAAAACAAAATAAGAAAATATCATACAAGTAGCACACTTAGAACTTGAACTCAAGTCCTCTCAACACCACTAAGTACTCTCAACCACTTGAGCTAATATTTTTCCACATCATACCTTTCGCATTAAATGCCTTAATGGCTTCTACTACCCTCATTTATTAAATAATTAATTATTTATTTATTTAAATTCATCGGGTCTTACAACCTCCTTCGTACACTTTAGGGTTATTGCCTTCTTCAACTCTAACATCAAGCCTTCAACAAACTTTCAACACTTCCAAGCCTGAAACATTGCCTGAGTGTAGAATAGAGTGAGATAAACAAACCTTGTTACGTAAGCACCGATAGGCAAGATACTACGATTTTATATCATTTGAGGTAACTCAAAGACCTTTTTCAACTATTGTAAAGGTAAACAGGTCAAGTTGATCTTGAATATGGGTTCCTCTACTACAATTAAACACTCAACCTAAACTATAGAGGTGAAAAGAAGCCTAGAATTGGTATTGAAACCAACTCTCCTACACAAAAATTATACCAACTACCCTTTGTTTACTATTCTCTCCCCGCAAATTTTTAGAACTAAAATAAGAAATCATCTTTGATATAGTCATGAGTGTGCACCTTCATCATCAAGACTTTGTATTTTCTTAATACTTTCAGTTTCATACCCATCTATACAATATAAACTTAAAGACTTATACACATAGGGTACAACAAACATACAACCCTCAAGTCATTCTAAGGATGAATTATTCTGAACTCTTAAACAACTATCACTAAAACAAACACACACAAAAATAGCATCCACTCCCCATATATCACCTAAGGTTCGACTTGCTCTGATACCAAATATGTAACACCCTAATTAGTAGAATCTCTCTAATAATTAAAGCATCTCACAATTGGTATGAAGTAATAAAATATACATAGGTATGTTATATGTATAACATTATTCCTCAATAATGTACAGAAGAAAGTTTTTGAAAACATAATACTTAAACAAAAGAAAGAGGAACTTTATGGAATACAACAAAAACTATCATAACTACCCTCCATTATCTACACCCCTCTAGGGCTATCTCATTGTTGATGCCCCTCACATGCATTATTCTTTGCTCATGTATAATATACGTTCATCGTAGGTGAATAAAACCACAACAAACACAAAAGAGAAGCGTAAGCTAAAGTTATTTAAGATTATACTAATAGTTCTACATTATGGCCATAATAAAAGATCATACATATAATTATATTCACACATAAAATTTCCAGTACAAAACAAGAAATAATATAATCATAAAGGCCCTCTTGGCACTTTCATACTCATCATACATCAGACACAACCTCTAGAAGACTTAGAGTATTGATTAGAACTTAAGATCCTACACTTGTTATACTCACCCTCACCTTTCAAGGGCCCTAACCATCCCATGGCCACATCCTCGCCATTGCATGGCCACATTCATACCAAGGAGTATAACAAGGTAAATCACATCTTTGTAAATTTAACCCTCAATGCCAAATCTTTCAACGAGGACCTCACCCAACCCTCACTATAAGTATCTTTCTCTATGTGAGTCTATTTACTTAATTGAGTCAGGATAGTCTCACTTCAAACCATGACATCAATACACTCCACACAACATCCAAATAGTAGCATTCCTACCAGGAAATCAGTACACTCTCATTCCAAAACATTCATATCAAACAAAACAGATTTTTAACAAAAATAGAGTATATACATCATTCACACATCTCATGCCTTTCTTTTCATCTATAATTATTACATTTCATACATATGTATCTTATTTCCATTCAAACTCATCACATGTCATTTAATTAAATTGAAATATTAATAATACATCATTTATTTTAGGGTTAAGTATGTTTTTAATCCCTGAACTTTGGTCAAAAATTGGAATTCATCCCTGGTCGAAACTTTGATAAATTTTGGTCTCTAAACTTTAAAAATGAATGAATATAATCCTTTTAACCCAATTACGTTGACTTTTTTTAACATGTGGAATGTGTTTCATGTTAATATTGGAGTTGTTTACGTCATTTGACACATTCTCGGCTCAATATTTACTGAGAAATACGTTCGAAACCTAAGAAAAAAGTTAACAAAATTGAGTTAAAAGGACTATATTCATTCATTTTTTAAGTTTAGGGACCAAAATTTATCAAAGTTTCGGCCAGGGACGAATTCCAATTTTGGGTTAAGGTTCAGGGACTAAAAGCATACTTAACCCTTTATTTTATTACATAACCATAATATTATATTACAAATATTTTTATTTAGTATATCCAAACTGCAAGATATATTTCTCTAACCATAAACCATTAATTGGCAATACAAATGTTCAAAACAAAGAACCATATGCCTTGGACCAACTATCCAAATTTTAACCCGATCCGATAGTTAACAAAACGAGCATCAAATTTTTCTAAGAGTATCCAAAACCCAAAAACAAGGTGGCTCCTAACCCCTACACCTAATGCTTGATGCCCTAGTCCCAAAGTGGCGCCTGACACCATGGACCATTAGAACCACTAACTTGGGAGTGTTCAACGATCCCAGGGTAGCGTGTGATGCTCTACACCTCTAGTTCTCACCGTCAAGGTTCCCATGAATGGCACCTAATAGTTTTGTGGTACCGCCCAGCATTGTATCAAATTTTTAACCCCCAATTTGACTTGAATAGGTTGTCCAACTTGACTATCTATGTAACATTAGTTTCTTTGTAGTTTAAAATGTCTTGTTTTAGTTCAAAATAACCATCAGATGGATCAAATTGAATAATCCTAACCAATTCAAACTAGCTTCACAACCAACAATATCAATTCAACCAAAACATTATATCGAAATAATCACATAATAATTCAAAACATATTTTTAGCTTCTAACCTAACATAATATATGCCCAATCTTACACGGCCCTTTTATCACATATCAACACACTACACAAATTTTCACTCAATTAAACCAAATCACACAATTTCATTCCTACTACATATAATATATCAATTCAAATTTTTACTCACCTACTAATATCATTTCAAATCTTTCTCTGCACAACAAATTATAACATTCTAGCATCACACACATATCACAACTCATCATATATATATATATATATATATATATATATATAGCACTATATTTTTAAATTTAAAAATAGCTTCCCCTTACTTAGATAAACGTTCCTAAATTTTGAAAGTGTTTTCCACAAACTTTACCTCACACAGGTTACTTTACACATAGCAAACTCTCATCAATGATCATAACACATCAAAACAATCCTAATCCGACAAAGATTTATTTTAAATCCTTAAACTCCACCTACAAGCCCAAAATACCTAAAATGCAATAAATTTCTTAAAAGATTAAAAATGAAAGACAAGCGAATAAAAATAAAAAAGAATTAAAATAGCATAAATTATTTAATCTAATTTGTTTTTATTCTTTGATGTGATATTTGGTTAGAATAAAACATCTTTTACCCAATCAACCACGATACTCGCACATTGCACATGGAGTGCAGCATCATCAACTACATACATGAATGGCTATTTTATTCCATTTATTAACCGTTTTATTTTTTCTTGTCTAAGTTTTTATTTTTATTTTTGGTTTTTCCCTCTCTCTTAGTCAAGTCTTTATACAATGAAAGAGACAAAATGCAGAGAATAATACGTTACGTATCCCTTAAGAAAATATAAAAGGCCTGGCTTTATAATTTGGTAACTACTTTATTAATTTACGTTATCTAACCCATTTTTACATGTGTCAAAGACAATAGAATTGACCACAAAACTCGCCTACTATTTATTTAGTGGTCCAACCTTCTTTTGCATCATTAAGCATTCATACGCTACGTAATATCTGATGTACGTGCATGGACTAACTTCTAATACAATATTGGTTAAATTATGCTTTATTTTTATTTTTATAGAAAAATCTTAAGTAAATTTCTTTAATTTTATACGTCTCAACTTAATTTATATTTTAAAAAATGTAAATCAATCAAGTTCTTTCTTTTAGTAATGTTCTAATTTAATTAAATAGTACTCATATACTTGGATTTTATATTCTTGTAGGAACAACGTCTAATTTGATGCAATCTGAATTTTTATCAACTTAAAGCTTTGATAGTACTCACACTCTAATTGATAACCACTAGTTGTACATGGTTCAAACAAACTAAGTCCCTCTCAACAAATGCAATTAAGTGATTTCTTTCATAGCAAATTAAGGATTGGGGAATTGAGTTATCCAAAAATATAAATCGTAAAATATAGGTTATGTGTTACTTCTTGTATTTGTTGGTTTTTTATATCTATGAAATAAATTTTTAATATATACCATTATATAGAGGTGATTTTTCTTTTAGGTATACACATTTTCTTTTTATTTTATCCTTTTAATAATTATTTTTCTAAAACTAAAATAATGTCATACCAATTTTACTTTTTAAGTGGTCATTGTTTTACATTTAATCAATTTTTTATTTGACCATTTTTTTTTAAATTAAAATGACTTTTTGTAGTAACAAATTACCTGCAAAATAATTTAAATTTATCTACAATAAAAAATATAAAAATTATTTATATATATTTTTATAATTATAATAATAATAATAATTTTATTATTTTTTGTTATTAAAAAAATAAACATACATATACAAAGTGCATGTGTTTTCAGCGGTAATTATAAATCATATTAATTTATAATAGTACTTAAATACTAACTTACAAATCTTTAAAAATATTACTATATATATAACTGTTATAATTAAATCCTTAAAAATACTCAGAGTTGGATATTTTATGGACTTTAAACCCGATGAATTTATTACAATTTTATTTTTTAAAGGACGTCCTGATAAATTAGAAGAAAAATAAAATAAATAAATATAAAAAAAATTTAGTTTCCCCTCTAAGTAATATTAAACTTTGCACATATCGAAACAATCCTATCGTATTCTTTGTTTTGGTTCAAAATAAATTATGATTTTCGAGGTTGAAAAGAAAGCAACACCGAATGGTTTCTACTTTATATGTGGCAACATAATTTGGATGATTGACCTAGTACCAACGCATTTTCATACAGGACATGCATGGAAAAAGAAAACGCGTATTGTGATTTAAACTCTTTGCCTTGAATTGTTACTCACAAGAACCAACGTTAATCACCAGAACAACCCCTGAAGGGACTAAACTTCAATTTTCTAATCTTCAGTTTTCTACAAACGCTTCACGCGCGTATGAATCATCAAATCATAGTGACACATTTTGTTGGATGTTACCCATGAAATAGCATCACATCGCATTGTGCATCATGCTTCATCGCCAACTATCATGACAGTGAATCATGATGGAGACTCTCGATCAGAATTTTCTTCGTGATTTTTTTGCTTCTTTTGTTGTATTTTAAAGAAAAAGAAAATAAAATAAACTTTTCCCTCTTGTAAAATTGTTTCTATATCCATCCCAACTTTTGTCTTTTTCTTTCTTTGCTTCACTGTCTATTCTAAATTAATAATGGATTAGGGTCACGCCTCAGATTATATAAATTGTTGATAGATATAACTTTTACTGCTCGTTTTGGATATTAGAAATGGCTAGATGAACTTTAACTTTAAATAATATTTGATTCTAATTAAGAGTGTCAATTCATTTTACATCATCTGAGTAATCATGGGTTGAGATAAAAAATGAATAAACTCTTACTTAATTTTTGATAAATGAAAATTTTCATAATCAGACTCAATCTATCATAGATCGGTAAATTAGGTGAATTCACATACTTAATTATGTTTGTGTTTTCTCGATCTATTTTATATATTAACTAGTTTTAAAATTGTGCTTATTTGGTGTTTGTATGTGTTCTTTTTATGTTAGCAAATATATATTATATTAAAAGAGATTTAGAGGTTGAGAAAAGAAATAGTAAATATTTTTAAGTTTATAATTAAGTTTTGAATACAAAATGATTGCAAGTTTAGAAATTCAATATCTTTATAAAAATGTAAATAGTAGACTTTATAAAAATACAAAGGATATAACATGTGTATAAAAATATAAAGTGCACTCTTTAAATTATAAAGGATAGACTATGCAAAAATATGTAGAGTATTTTCATTTGAAATACAAATCAATGTATAGACAAATCGATCTAATGCGTATTGTTAAACTCGTATAATCAATGTATTTTGAGACTCTTCTAACCAATGTATGTTCAAACTCATCTAATCACTCGTCTAATCAATGAGTAGACAAACTCGTCTAATGTGAATTAATAGATTTGTCTATTCTATGTATGGACTAACTTGTCTAATGTTGCTAGACTCGTCTAATTACTTGTCTTATGTTGCTAGACTCGTCTAATTACTTGTGTGATCAATTTATGGACAACTCATATAGTGTTTGTTATTAAACTCTTCTAATCCGAGTATGGTCAAACTCGCATAATCAGTGTATGTTCATGCTTGTCTAATGTGTATTGTAAGACCTATTTAATGTATATTAATAAACTCGTCTAGTCTGTGTATCGGGCTGTCTCACATAAGAAATGAGAATTAATTTTTCTGACTCGCACAACATAACCTTTAGCAGGCAAGCATGTGAGACGACCTGCATAAGAAATTATTTTTTCTGTAATTTTCTCCATTAGTTATAGCATGTAAAATACCATGGTACGTGATTTTAATAACCTTATTTATATTTAATTAAATTATTAGAAATAATAAATTATACAAGCCTATTTCTTATAAAAGGTAACACAATTTTATAATCTCTAATTTCTAAGTACAAGTCTATTAAAAAATTTAATAGCAAATGCATATAATTAAAACAACAACTGAAACTAAATTCAAGTAACTAAAGTTGTCATACATAATTGAGAACTGGTGAAAGATCATCTTAAAAGTAAACTTAATTAATGACAAATCTATACAATATTCATGTTAGTGAACATATCATAAGGTATGCGCACATTTTGAGGCAAATCCACACAATGCAGGTTACTTGTTTATTTTTTTACTATACTCGTCTAATTAATGTATGGATAAACTCATCTAATGTGTATTGTTAAACTCATTTAATGTTTTTTACTATACTTGTCTAATTAGTATATGGACATACTCGTCTAATATGTATTGTTAGTGTTTATTGCTAAACTTGTATAATCAATATACGAACAAACTCGTCTAATCAGTATATGATTAGACCCGACTAATTAGTATATGAAAATACTCATCTAATAAATGTATGTTCATACTCAAGAAATATGTATTGTGAAACTCATTTAATTAATTAATAGACAAACTCATCTAATATGCCATCAATATAGTTGTCTAATTTGTTTATGGACAAGCTTGTCTATATTGCTAGATTTGTCTTATCAATACATGAACAAATTGTCTAATCTATAATGCTAAATTTGTCTTCAAATAAAACATACTTTTATAAAGATGCATATTATGGTCTAAAGTGTATATTTTCTAATTTGTTATTTAAAAGAAATTGACATAAGATATTCTATTTTTTATAAAGATAAATTATATGTACTATAAATATAAGAAATGGGTAAAGGGATAAATTATTCCTCCCTTAACAATGTCAAATGACTAAAAAGACTTAAGATTGAAATCAATCAATCCTAGTTGAAGATTGACACGACTCGAACTACAGATCAAGCTTAGTCAACCCAAGTTGAATCTTTGGGAGTTAACCCAGATCAAAAGTCAACTAGAATTAAATTAGTTTATCCAAACGAAAAAATTAATATATAAAACAATTCAATTATTCCACCCAAACAAACTATTTAAGAAATTAAGGAAATTTAATTATAAATAATTCAAATACAATGTATTTCAATTTTTTGAAATTGTTGAAATTCTTCGTCCAAACATAAAGTAAAGTTGTAAAAGAGTTATTGAGCCAATAGACCAATGGCTTAATCAAGGCCATTTCTAATGCTAGTTCCATAAAAGTGTTTTTCAATAAAAATACAAAAATGTATGTTTTCTAATGTTCCCACCATATTTAAGAAAAATTTAAATATGTTCATCATTCTCAAACTACATTTAAATATTAGTTTTTAATATTGTTCCTATACTTTATAAAGTTATGTAAAATATTGTTCCTATACTATATAACAAAATATAATATAACTTCCTTATGTATAATTTTTATAAAACATAAGGACAAAATATATATTTTTAGCTAAACAAATACTGATTTCCTTTTGTTGTTTCCAACCATAACAAAGAAATTGATATTCCCGCACTATCTGTTTCATAAATTATCCATATCCATAAAACCATACATTCAAACGTATGAACTCAAATATACAAGACCACGTGGTCAAAACAAGGCAACCTCTTCGGTACTCCAAGAGTAATAAAATCATACTTCCACCCATATCCCGTAATCAGCTGTATTAATCTATAAAATTATAATTCTTAAATAAGTAATTTTCAAAAATATATATATATATATATATATTTACTAAGTCCCTTGAACCTAAAAGTCTTTCATATTACCCCTCAAATATTATGTATTTGTGTCATATCTAGAGCAGTTTTAAATAACCAAATAAAGATAAACACACAAGAGCATATAAAACCAATAATGCAAGAAACTGTGCTGAATACTTCAAAGGAAAACAAACCACACAATAGTTCCATTCCCCCTTTCTGTATTTCATGAATGTTTTAATATCGTGGTGCCATATTTTACAAGATGAAAGTAGATCAGAAACAAGGATAGCCAATCACAATCACACAAGTCTCTTATATAACAAGACATCGTACAAGAATTAATTATTAAATAAAGAGAGACCAGAAACTATAACACTGTGGAATCAGTAGGCTCCCGTTACTAATTCCACAATACTCCCAAGGAAATTCATATTCCATATCAACAAAATCTCAAACGATGCTACTACTTGTTAGCAAGAATGAGTTTGCTCTAGCAGCCATGTCCTCTTTTGAATTATGGACTGAATCCCACTTAATAACAAAGAGGAGTTTAATCACAGAATGGCACAACTCATCACAAGAGACCAATCAAATTCTCTTAAATAGCCATTTACTGAAATCTGAATGCATCACCGTTTTAGACTAGAATCGTTGATGAGACCATTTTGGATGACTCCATTCTCGTTCAGATATTCCACAAATTCATCAATTAGATATGGCCAGGCACCTTCAGCATCATAATCAGATAAATTTGAACCAACAGTCTGCAAAGAACATGACAAATATATTAGTGGGTTCTATGTTACTTCATAAAACTAAACAACTTACTATGATAAAAGCACCAGCGTTGTAACTTCCAAAAACAGTACAATCAAAAAAGAGTTCCTCTAAATCAAGTGGTGGGCGACCAAGAAGAATAAAGATAAAGTTTTACGACTCAAATGGCTTATAATAATACTAATTTGTCAGCAGTAAAAACCAAACCCAATAGAGGTCTTTTATATCCTGGCTACTCTTTTAGGGTTGGGAGTAGAAAGAAGAAGCATTTGTAATACTATTGGAAATATATTTCTGCATATTGGAGTAGAAAAACTCACGTTTCACATCCTAAAGAAAACATATTCCCCATGTATAACTTATCAGATACTAAGAAAAAACTAAGATTTGACATTCATTATCTTTCTGTTTTTCAAAAAATTGCAGCAAAACCAAGGATGGAGACTAGAAAAATAAAATTTCAACATCGTAGACTTCTTCTTGCGGATATTACTACAGCAACAATTGATGTCAAATGCAATAAGATCGTGGTTTCGTTTGAAAAAGTATCGTGAGAACTTTTTGATTTGCCAGTAAAAGCGTTTAACCCTAATAATATTCATACAGCATATTTCATATTCCAGTTTACTTCCTGTTTGCCCCACATTTCCACTTTATTCCCAAAACAAATTAAAAAAGGCAATAATAACCCTAGAATAAACCCCAGCAGTCACACTAGAAGAAAGAACTATGATTCAAGGTAAAGTAGCTTGAATACTATTTCACCGTGAGGAAATGACCACAGACAATTAGAAAAAGTGTAAAAGACACAACCAGATATCCTTTTCCTTGCTATCATTCTAGATAATTAGTCTTAGAGCTCAGGCAAGCATGACCAACAGTACACAAGTAGAGAGCATTCATTGAAATATTCATGCGCCAATAAATCCATATCAAGATAGGAAGTGTATATCCACATCATGAGGACACCGTATAGGTATAATAGTCCATTAGTTTACCTTAGCAAACTCCAAAAGCTGAGACCATGTGTCCCTAGATATTGCTTTGTTATGCCGAGCCTAAGTAGTATCAAAATTTTCAATTGAAGTAAAATGAGCGAGTATTAGAAGATATTTTTGATCTACCAAAAAAATAAAAGAAAGTTAAAAAGGTGTATCAAAAAAAATTAATTATATTACCTGCAAGAACTGGCACCAATGATCAACCAGTGGCCACTGCTTCTCAGCAAATAATAATTGCCACATACCAATAGCTGTATCCAATGCAAGAGACTTTTGACCCTGCATAAATAAAGGTAACTCGAATATTACTGTTTCCCAGTAATATTACTCATTCAAAAGGAAAGAATCAAAACAGTACTAAATTAAACATTGACTTTAAACCTAAACCTAGATGCTCAAGTGTCAGTCATGGGTCTCACATTTGCCAAGGTATAGCAAAGCTCATTGGAGGCAAATAAACCATTTGCATCCTACTTTAATGTCCCTTCGTTTCAAGAGTCAGAACATGATGAGGTCCAGCCCATAATGGAAAAGCCTTTTAAGGTGTATTCTCGTAGGCCAAAAAGGGAAATGCACAGAACTAGTTGTTAGGCTTTCTGTAATCACAGAAGGAAAAAAGGGCTTTATTCATCCCGGAGTTTATTGGATTGCAAAAGAAAAACTTATACACAAAGGAGTCTACTCCTTTCACACTGGGAATTGTCCAGTTTGGTACTACTCAAAATCTGCCCTCCTTTCTAATAAAGGCCTAATTTAAGGGAGACAGATTACAAAACACCAACTAACTAACTTCTTTTGGTAAAAGAAATAACACTATCAAGGAAACAGATGAGACAACTGATGGATAATATGTTAAATGGAAACTCAAGGACATAAAGAACATTATCAATGGACAAGAAGGAAACATATTAACAGTACCAACACGGAATAAGACCTTAGATCCATAGGCCATGGTAACCGAAGGTAAACAACCCGTAGAAGATAGAGAAGAAAACAAGGATTTATTAACCATAATATGATCAGGGCACCTTAGTCAAGAACCAAAGATCCAAGGGAAGTAGATTGATTTAGGCCAACAATAGATGTACGTGTGTGTGCAACAGAAGCAGTGGAACCAGGTTTTTGACGATCCTCATACCATTTGTGAAAGGCAACTCTGGTGACGGCAGCAATGACGACGATTGCGACGGCGACAAAAAAAAAATGTTTGTATAAGACTACCAAAGAACCTAAGCTTTGATACTATGATAAAAAGTAAACTTTAAGCCTAACTCAACCTTATAAAATTGACTTGTAAGATGAGGTTTGCACCCTTTTATATATTGTAAACTCACCTTATATATAGTCGATGTGGGATTTCCAATACACTCCCGTCACGTCAAGGTATATATACATTACGAACGTGAAACTAGATATTAATGGGTGGTTCGATAGCAATCCAATAGCAGGTGGCATAATAGGCCCAATAAACAAAAGATTTTACTAGGATAGGCTCAAACTCATGACCCTGATACCATGTTAAAGTAGTGAAAACTAGGTGCAGGGTTAATTCTCCTTGTGTAGAAAATAAACATAGGGTGATATATTTATAATGAAGAATAATGAAGAAAATATGGGCTAAGCCCATATAAACATAATATTATAACTAACATAAGATATTGTAATTAACGGTATCTTCACAATATCTAACAAAGGTTTTCCCTATTCCCTTGAGTATTCTTCTACATGTAACCAATACTTCTTTTTTCTCATAACTCAATTATTGATGACTATCATCTCTATATGAAGTGCATTGAATTCTCTCCCTTCATAGGGTGATGACCCCACTAGTTGGCTCAGGAAGGCTCAAATGTGCCTACCCCTAGAGCAAATTAATTTCAATGGTTAACTAGTTAGAACACACGCTCGATAATCATGCCTCTTTGAAGTACATCTGGTCGGAGCACTTCCACTTTAGTTTGTTGTTCTACCTCATTGCTACATACTACCCCCATTAGTGCACACATCAAATCCAATTCACTCCAATCTGTTGGCAGCTCAAATGGGCCAAATACTCAAGAGCCAAAGTTGGACCACCTTTTTCGGACTTACCCTTTGCCTTGGAGGCAAGCACAATCATGTTACAATGAGATGATGGATTAATGTAGCAAGGGACTTTGATTTAGGTGTGGAAGCAATTAGGGGCTACCCATGTATGTCCAGATATACACATGTGATTGCTCACCTCTAAGAGTACTATTGATGATTTACTAAGCATATGGTAAGATAGCCCAGCCCCTAATGGACTCATATAGAAGAAGTGCTTTCATTGAGGAGAGGGGCAATTGCTAGCTTTTAATTGTCTCATAATGTCTAGCTACATTCCTTGTGATGTGTGATAGCTTTGCCAAATGCCACTAAAGTATTCTTTATAGATTGTGATGCTTCAAGTAGTGATGTAGTTTTGATGCAAGACCATTACCCTCTTGCTTATCCCCCGCATGCACAATCCACTGCTATTTTTATTTTAATTAGCTTTTATTAAGTGGATTTCCCCGCAATATGAAGTAAACCCTAACAAAATCAAGTTTTGTCTAGCATTTAGGATGAGTTGCAATATAATTCCAATTCTTGAATTGATTATGTGTTTTGGGATAGTCTATCATATTTACAGGGCCGACTTATGCTATCTAAAAGCCTCTACGATAATCCTTTGCTTCTAGCTGAATTTCATGATATAGTTTTCGGGGCCATTCTGAATTTACCAAAACTTATAAAAGGATTGCTATCAATTTCTTTTGGAGATGAATGAAAAAGAACACCATGGCATTTTCACGCTTTTAACATCCACCAATGAAACATGTATCAAGAGTTGTCAGTTGCAAGATACAGACCATGATGAAGCTCTTTGTCAGTTGTTGGTGGTAAGTGTTGACTGACCATGATGACAACTTGAATTCTACCTTCAGCAGAAGAGCAACTTAAGAAGAAATATCACCTCAAATGTTACTTATGATGTCGAGGATTGAGTTATGTTAAAATTCAACCAATTGTCAACATTACGTAGTTCATCATATCAACACCAAGTTGTCTCCTCACTATTTTGGCCCTTTTCGAATTGTTTCACACATGGGAGAGGTAGCCTATAAGTTATAATTGCCAGAAACAACCGACATACACCCAATCTTTCATGTCTCCCAACTAAAGAGGCTCCTCAAAACTTGTTCTATGGCAACACCTTAGACCCCTAGTTTAAAAGTGGGAGATTCTAAACCAATTGCACCAGAGGCAGTTCTAGAAATACACATCAGTAGCCACAATGGGAATTTGGAATGGATTATTTTGTGAAAATCCCAACCTTTTTAGAAGAAGCAACTTGGGAGCCTGCCACATCCATCAAGAAGAAATTTCCTTTCTTTTGCCTTGAGTACAAGACTGATTTCATAATGGGGTGTAATTGTTGAGGTCCAACCCATAATTGAAAAGCCTTTTAAGGTGTACTCTCGTAGGACTAAAAAGGGAATAAGCAGACCACTAGTGGTGGGGGAATTGAATTAGTTAGAGGAAAGAGAATATGTATGCAAGAGTTTGCTATAAAAAGGGAGGGGATAATCATGTGGGGACACATGGAGATTCCGGTAGTAGAATTGGTAGTCCAGTGTACCAAGCTGACTAGGGGGAGCTTGACTCTAATTTGTCAGCATTTCTTTTCTATTCTGTGCAAGTTACTATTATTTTTTCATTCATTAATAACAAAGACCTATTAGAACACTAACCCATTTTGCACCCTCATTTCCAAGATCTTGTACAATCAAGCAGAGAATGTTAACATCATTTCTATTACTGATAGTGAATGAAATAAAAACCCCATGGTCCTCAGACTATTAAGTCATTAATATAGACTATTCAACATGAAATACATTCTAGAACATGTATATTTCCAGGTAACTAAGCATTGAAAGTTCCCACTACTTGACACAGTAAGTGGGTCCACCAAAAGAATGAAATGCAATACTATTAATCATAAACAACAACAACAACAACAATAATAATAATAATAATAATAATAATAATAATAAATACTTCAATATTAGTGAAGAACAACAAGCAACCCCAGCATATCCACAAGAATTGGATAGGTTTTCATCACTAGTAAAGAATTTTCTGCTAATGAATATTAACTAATTCCAGTCACCATAAATGAGCAATGTTGAAAATTTAAACTAATTAATTAGACCTTGCATTTGATACACTTTTTTTGTTTTGGTCCCAATAATAAAAAACCCTACAATTCAGTTCTTACATGAAAATACATGTTTACAAACCAGTCCTTTGTCAAAATTGTAACTGAAAAGTTGATGTGATGCTGGCTTTTTATGTATGACTCACATGAAAAAACAATATAGTTTGCAGGGATCAAATTTTTATTTTAAAAAAAAAAAAATCATATACCAGAAGCAGAAAATCTGAGGGGGAAGGATAGAAATAAAACAATAGACAGCATCTAAAACCTCAGTAGCAAGAAAGAATATCTAAAACTTCAGAAGCAAGAAAGAAGAAGAGGGATCACTTAATAAGTGTCATTGACTACGTAAGAAAGCCTCAAGCGGTGTTCCAAATCTTTGAATGCCATTCAACATACAGTATTTTAGAAAATCTAGACCATAAATTTTAAAATAAAGGAACATAAAAAAACAATTTTGAACGACAACTCAAATTTATTAATCAATAAATCAAATTTGTTATAGTTTGACTCAGTTTCCCGAGATCTTCCGTGTTTCATTACAGTGGTTATCTTACATATGATATTGTATTTCGCCCAAAAGCAATTAAGCTATATTACAGTTACAGAGTAGAAGAGGGGCCAAGAACACGTCAATCCATACCTTCTCTTTTGCCCATCCAAAAGCAAAGTTATAGATCTCACGGAATTTCTCTGGACAGGGAAAAACAGTGATAATATTTCAGGGACCTTTTAAAAATTGCTGGAGATAATTTCTAGTGATAAATGAATTATAAATTATATGACTAAAACCATTTTTGAGCATACGTTCATCTTTCAGCTCAGAGCGCATATATGGTATCTTTTCTTGGAACTTCTCCAGAGAATCAATCCTGCAACAAATTTTTAAGGTTTTCAACTGAGACAGGTCTCTTCAGAAAACAAAAAATCATTACAAAATCACAGAATACATACCCCAAAGATTGTAAACCTTCAATAAACTCCTTCTTCGAAAACTCACACATGGTGCCAGCCTTCATGTGCCATGAAAGAACTAACTGAAAATTTTCAACATTCCTAGTCACCTAAAGCATTCTCAAACCATCTACATACACTCATTGTTCAACCAAGTTCGCTCCATCGCATTTAATTCTATTTTCAATAATTACTCATTTAATTATAAACTTTTCATTTACAATTATTGCATATTTAGTTTCCATCGAACAGGAACCAATCATCACCCAGTTACACAGATCAGCCAGCCTTATTATTCTTTGCTTTCTTTCCTTGAAACAGTCTTACCTTGTTCTAGCTAATATTTGTCAGCTCTTAAATTTAGAGCTTTTACATGAAGGAAAATAACTGATGGTGAAACAAGCTTTAGACAGCTTTGCAGAATTTGGATTCTCTTGTGTTTTTAGTGTTGTCTGTTGTGCCTTCCGAATACATTGATGTACATTGAATTTGATATTTTAAAATATATCAAAAACTTTTTTTATATACTAAAATCTTGATGGGGCAGCAGAGGGACAGCGCCAAAAAATCAGTAGAGAATCCATACTCCATCTCTGCATTCCATCTATCATAACTTATTAGCCACGCACATATAACTAGCAAGAAAATAAAGGCAACCTTGAATAACCATAATTACTTCCAATATTTTCACAATAATCATCCTAATGAAACGAGTGTCTGTAACATCGATAATCACTCACTATTTAAATAGCAGTCTTCTATACATAGGATTACGGGGAAAGAAACCCAAACAATTAGCACAATGCAGAAATGAAATAATGTTTGAATCATATCCATACCATTACTATATCTTGAGGATCCACCTGCAAAGGAAAAGTAGACTCAAATATCAATTAGACTTCAAACAAAAACTATCTTAACCTTGTAAAAGAATCAAAACTAAGAACGCTGGAAATTGATAAATCAAGACATCGATAAAATTAATTTGCATTCAGAGACAAAGAACCTGGATATCATTGCACAGGAGAGTGATGCCATCTACCAAAATCATATCAACATATGGATCTGTATAGAAATTAGAGCAGTAAAGGATTAGAAGACAGGCATAATATACAATGCTCCAATGATTGGTAACCATATCCATCTCGGCCAAAATATAAACTGTGTTGACCAAATTCTTTAATGTAAGCTCACGTGCAAAAGTTATTGGATCTCATATCCAACATACTTTATGCTCAGGTAAGGGAACAGCAACATTGGGGAATTGATGCTAATTTCCATGATATACTCTATTAATGCTTCCAAGTTTAATTAAAAAGAAGTAATTAAATTTAAATAGGGAGGAAACATTCATGCTTCTCAAATAACAACAAACTATGTAACCTAATTTACTTGTTACTCACAAAGTGAAACCTCAAGTAATAGAAAAATCATTCATGGTTGATAAGAATTTTATAGAAAATACACCTTTTTTAGTCATCTTTCATGTTTTCAGATCAATAGGTTGCTGTGCTTTACCAGACCATTTAAAAAGATTAGTGTCTCAAATTTATTTCCACATCCGTTACTAACCTTTATATCTATTGTATAGCTCCTCTAAGTGTCTAGAATCAGTAAATGTTTTAAGCTGGGGTTGGCTATAAAAGAAATCAAATGCTCGTTCAATATGCCAATCACTAGCCTTCAGAGCCTGCAGTGCTGTTTTCTCACTGAAAATGCGAAAAAAAATAGTTCTCAAATATGTCAGAAGTTAAGGATGCAATTGACTTGCATCATATAAATTCAAAAGTAATGCCCACAAAAAAAAAAAAAAAAAAAAAAAAAAAAAAAAAAAAAAAAAAAAAAAAAAAAAAAAAAAAAAAAAAAAAAAAAAAAAAAAAAAAAAAAAAAAAACAAAAAAAAAAAAAAA
>Ga0099822_1004610_pt1 | contig 17957 bp, 7 predicted proteins | sample CowpeawhiteBW_FD_76839 | JGI IMG/M metagenome (GOLD analysis project Ga0099822, IMG submission 76839) | Root nodule microbial communities of legume samples collected from California USA - Cow pea white BW | ecosystem: Host-associated > Plants > Roots > Nodule | place: USA: California | collected...
ATATATATATATATATATATATATATATATATATATATATATATATATATTTCAATGAAGATGAATAAAAGATAAACATTATGATCTACAGACATTTTTAGAGATGTTTAAGTTCGTGTAAGTATGAACTTCATAGATGTGGGGAACTAAATATAAATATGTGTATATGTAATTTTTGCATATAATTTTATAAGTTCAACGTTAGTCTGTATTGTATCAAGCAATCTATATTTAAAGTTGGAATATTACAGATTTAATTCATAAATTATAAATATTAAAAGGGCATATAATAAAAACAAGAAGAAGGAGGTTTGTTGTACCCACGTCTTAAAAGACACAGCTGATAAGCATTAACAATGGTGATTGAGTTTCATGAAAGAAAAGAAATGTTTTCTAATGACTTCACTTTAATTCCCAAAAGTTTATAATTGCTGTCACTCATAGTTCTGCCCACTTATGCCAAGATTTGTGCCAACATGCCTAAAGTTTCTATACTTATTCTCACCCTGTCCCACTATTGAAAACTTCTTTTCAACCAATTCTTCCCCTACTTGAGCCACCTTCCAAATCAAACAGATATAATAATCATAATATTAATATAATCTGTAGCTTAATGTACAAGACAAGACAGATACCTAGTTATTTTATTTACACAGAAAAAAAGAAAAGAAAAGAGAAGCTATAGGATAGATCTTGAACAGAAGATTTTGGCAATATCTTCCATGTCGTTGACTCATTGTAGTATCTCAAATTTCCTTAATCAATGCCTAAATCAAAGAGCATCATAAAAACCACCACAAGTTATGCGAGCTTTGCACAGAGGAACACCACTCATGGCTGATAATGCTGCTTCATTCAACTTGGTTGCATGCTCAACCATCTGCTTAATCCTCTGCAATCACAATTAAGGGTCATTTCAACACTTCAATATTCAAATATCTAAGACACTTCTCAACAACTGTAAAACTGCATAATTTTGCAAAAGTAAACAAAGACATAGTCCTCAAAATGTCACAAAAAGAATGACTCTTGCATCACAATCCTACACTAAAATATGCATCAGAACTGTAGCTATTTTGTTTTCATTTGGAAATGTTAAACCAACAAAAAAATGGACATTTGCTGACCTTGTCATCAGTGTAGATCTGGAACCGAATCTTCTGATCCTGGTGGAACTTGTTCCTTTGGTTGCTGCCAAAGATCAGAACACAGATTGTGGCAGCAGCAACCCCAAATGAACAGATAGCTCCAACACCATTCAAGCTCCACTTCCAAAAGTTAAAACCATCACCACAGTCCTCCACTTCTTTGCTAGACTCCATAACAGTCAAATCTCTATCAATCTTCATTCTGGGGGAGACCATCATCTCCTGTGCCTCCCTACCTATCTCCTCAAATTTCAAACCACCCATCTCAGGTTTAAGGAACAATCCCATACCAAGGGACTTTGGGGATTCAATTTCCCTGATCTTGGACAAAAGATGTGGCACAGTGTCTTGATCAGCTTCCACAACCACTCCTTTGATTTTCTCAGTGGCAGCAATAGGTGATGATGGCACAAGAGTGACCTCAACATGTTCCTTTGCGGTTTCTTCCACTAATCCTTCATCTGGGGCCTCCCCAATTCTTGATTCCAATCGAATTGGAATATGGACGGACTCTTTGGGAACCATCGGATGAAAATTCCTTGAATCCTCAGAGGTTTTCTTGAATTTTGGCGAGGTGCAGAAGTAATAGTCATCCACATCAAAAACACTTTTTGAATCCAAGTTTCTTTTCCCCAAAAACACCTGTTTCTCAACACAATCTTCATTGACATCAAAAAGACTGTCATCAGAAAGAACTACCCAGTCATTGGTGTCCATCTTCGCACCAGATCAAGGAGTATTCAAAGGGAAAGTTGGAATATATAAGAAAAAGAAAGAAGGGAAAACAAAATGGGATTTTGAGAATTGGGTGTTGATTTGTTGAATCAAAGAAGGTGGCTTTTGTGGAGTTTTGTGTGGAATTTCATCATCAGAAGCACACAAGAGTAAGCGCCACCATTAGAGTGTCTTGTTGCTCTTGAAAATATAAAGGGTGAGCTCACAAGCCATTTACACTTGAATTGAGTGTGTGTTTATCCATCTTGAAAATGACAATTTGGGGAATGGTGCAGTGGCCCCACCAAGCAGATTAGCCACTACGCTAGGAATTAGGATTCTTCTCCTTGTTTCTTTCTTTTCAGTTTTTATATTGGTAAGTAGAATTATTAAATGGTTAATTATGTTTGTTAAGCTGTTAACTTTAGATAAAGGAGAATTCGGAACGGTAAGGGCACAAAATTATGAGTAATGACCAAGTCTTATCAGCAAAATGAGAGGGTATTTTTTGTTACAAGATATTAAGAGGTTATTAAGTAAACCTATTGTAGATTCTTGCTTTAAAACCTTTAAATTATAATTATCTTAATATTAGTGTTTTGTTATGGTGATTTATGCAGCAAAGAGGTGGTTTTTTTTTTCTTATCTCATTCTTAAAGAAAATAAGAGATTCTTTGTTTCTCTTCAATGATGTTGAGGGAAAATGTGGGTTGCTTGTTGGAGTGAGATGATACTGATGTGTTGAGAGATTCTGGAAATGCAAAGAGAATAGAAGAAAATCTTCAAAGTACAGGTGTCCACATACTCTTTGGTATTATTCAGTATCTCATTTATGGCTAAAAGAAATATAAGTTTTATGAGCCTTGTTCATATCATCGTGACAAAACAATTTTAGATTGGTAACAATAATTCAATAAAAAAATATTGTCAATTTGTTATTAGTTTGATAAATTACGACCGTACAAGCAAAGTAACCATTAGACAGAAGAAAAGCAAAATAATTAAGGAAGAAATGACAATTAGAGCATTTCACCTAAAAAATATAAAATGGCTACAAGATTCTATAGTTTGTCTTTTAGTGGTATTTTAAGAAAATATTGGAAGCAATAAAGGACATCAACATGATATGAAAATGGAAAAAATTAATTTGATATATTCTTACACTTGACACATTATTTTTCAATCTTTCATCACGAAAAGCATGTCAAATATCAACCTACTATTGCCCTATGAGATTTATGTGAACATGTTAAAAAATGCGGTTTAGTTAAAATTATGATGTTGGTGTCTAACTGAATAAAATATTACTATATTCTTATATAAAATTCATTCGCATAGATATTAATAAAAATGGTTTGATAATCCAACACATTACTTTTACAACATTCACATGTTTATATTACTGGCTATATACCAGAATGAGTTTTTAAAAAAGTTCCAAACATGAATAACTTAGAATTGTAATTCTTCGAAAATAAAGTTTGTGAGACCCAATAAATACACAGAATCTGAAAACAGGAGCCACGTTGGATGTTAGGTATTATATGCATTGATTGGCAATGGTTTTGAAAGTGCGTGATTGTTAAGATTGAGTGTGCAGAGTGTGACACTGCATTGGTGTTTGCTGTCTTCGTGCAAGCTACGTATTTTTATTACCTTCTCAGACTATGACTTCAAATTTGGAGTTCAAATGGTTTGGTTCACTTGTTTTGTTTCTATGTATTTGCCAGCTGTCCAACAATCTATAAATGTGTTACCCATGTTAAAATGGACAATGAAAATTTTTTAAAAAAATCTTGGGAGTTTAATTTCTTCTAAGATGATGATTAAGATTGTGTTCTCTACGAGGTTGCAAATGTTTACTTTTTATTTATTTTTTTTATCAAAGATGATCTTGGTTCAACTCCATGAGATTAATATGTACAATAATAAAATAATAAAATAGTTATATATTCAACTTAAAACTATAAATTGTTTTTATAGGAATGAAGAGAGTCCTCTAAATAATTTCTAATAGGTGATATATTATGACACGATAGACTGTTTAATCCTCACAAACCCTTAGACGATCTGAGATCAGGTTCTGATCATCCGGTGATTATAGGTAAAACATACTTTAAATGTTTTAAATGATATGTTCTTTATATTATGTGAACATTTTAATGTGTAAATTAATATATTTGTAGGAGCAAACAACTTTGCTTTGGACATATTTTAACATAACAAATTTATTTCATTGAGTATTATATTAATGGAAATCACTTGAATTTGCGTGTAATCATTGTAAAATATGTCATTAATGTTCAATTACGAGTTTATTCTATTATACCAAAAGTAATTACAAATATTCTTTTCCCTTACCACTGTGCCACCTTTTAATAACAAGTATTATTAATTAATTCACAGGTGTAAAAATATTAAGATGTGTGAGACCAAACATTCGTTCCATTTATAAAAGTTGTAGACTATACTTTTTTCTAGCAATAAATCAAGTAAAACCAAATTCTGATATACTAATGAATAACTTTTATTAAAAAAAATCTTAATTTAAGAAGAGGAGAAATCTTGGACGAAATACAATTCAAACTTGGCAAAACAAGCAAATAAGGAATATTATAGATTGCTACATGTTTTTTATTTTACATTAGAAACTCTTAAGTTTCGTTATTACATGTATTAGCACACAACCAGTATGTGGTAATGTTGAAGCGGGTAGGGGTGGGAAAAAGAAAATTTCAAGATCGAATCCACTTTTTCTCTGGTCCAATCCATTTTATTAAAAATCTAATTCATTTAAAATCTATTTTTAGATATGAATTTCAATCTGATCTACAATTTATATATTTTATGGATTGAATATTCATTTTCTAAATCTAAATTTTCAAAATGGATAATCCAAAATATCCAATCCAAATTTTCAATTTATATTTTTGGTTAGGTTAGGCTAAAGGTTGAGACGGGCTAGCCCAAAATTTAGTCGTATTTGACTGAGTCGGCATGACCCTATACGAAATTTGGCCGAATTTAATCAAGTCAGTCTTGATCGAAATTTGTCGGTCCTGGACCAAAATTCGGTAGAATTCACCCAAGTCAAGCTCGACCAAAATTCGGTCGGCACCGACTGAAAGTCAGCTGAGTCCGTCCCATGCTGAAATTTGACCTCGTTGGCCCCTACAAAAATCTGTCAAATTCTATGACATCGGTCCTATGGATACAAGTTTTAGAAAATTCAATTTAAATTTATTTTATGAAAAATAGATTTTGGATTTGAACTTGATCCAAATATTTGAGTTTGAATTTAAACTTGATCCAAATATTTGGATGTAGATTTTAAAAAAATTCAATCTACTTTTTCTGAAAAAATGAATTTGGATCGAAAATTTAATCCAATTATTTGGATCCAAAATGAATGTGGATTGAATCATTAAAAATCCAATCCATAATCACCTTGGGAATCAATGATTCGGCATTCTGATGTTTTGTTTGGCTGGTTAAGCACTAATGCAATAGCTTAACAAAATTTTGGCATATGCCTCTTTAAGTTTCATTTGCACCACAATTAGATGTTGTGCAAGTCTCAAATACTATTATCATGAAAGTGTTGGAAGAATTCACACCTAAATGCACACTTTTGAGGCAGCAGAGAATTCAGACCCTTGCTTCAAAGATAAATCTTTTCCATAAATCCAATGCAAAGTTAAAAGTAGAAAGGGTTATAAGAAAAGGGTAAAAAAAGCAAGAGAAATATCTGAATCAGTTTTAGTATCAATCACCTCTAAAAGAATTAGAAGACAGAAAAATAAAAGAACATCACATTAAACTCAGATAATGTGTATTTACATTCAAAATTTACAAAGGAAAGTTACTGATAAAACCTTCACTACCCTCTAAACTACTGGAACAACTTGTCAACATTGTTAGTTCATACATTGAGATTTGAAACCATCACATAGCTGATGAATCACCAAGGGAAACAGAAGTCAGAGATGAGGCCAAAACTCTGGCACTCCTTGCCCTCTCATGAAAGCTCCTGCTCTTGCAGAGTTCTAGCTTGGTCCAAATCCTCTTCAAATCCATTACATGAAGAACACGTTCCATCACTTGGCCAAGCTTTTGAAAGCTCAGATGATTAACATAGGATGACCAAAATGCTTTGAGATGAGACATAACCGTGGGAAATACAGAGAGAATAATTCTCAGACATAGAAACAATATTGATAATGCCAAGTAAGGTTCCCTTCTTGAAATCTCTCCAAGGGAAAAGCCCTTTATAGTTGAATGTTCATCACTCATCAAGTTGCTTAGTTGACCAACAACAACCTTGTCCCTGGCTTCAAATCCTGGCAACACACATGCTAAGGTTCATTATCATTTATCACTCATTGAAGTTTGGAACACTCAATGCAAATGACTCTACTTTTCAACACATCATGAACAACAGGAAATTCCACCCAAAATTATAGATAAGATTTCGGACATGCTTACCTGTGTTTCTCGAATAAAATTCTATAAGGGAGTCAAGATTCTTTGGACCATGATACCTCACTCTAGATGTCTGGTTCACCAGTAATATTGCAGGTAAGCTATGGATTCCATTTTTTGAATACAAGCTGGAGGGTAAAAAAACACATGAGCATTAGACATTTATAAACTTTGACAAATTGATTATGCCATGTTCTTCAAATTATGTACAAATTACCGAGTAGCACACAACATAACAAACAACCTACTTCAACATTATTGGCATAGCTTACCTGAGGCACTACTAAGCAAAGAATAAACCTAACTTCTGCAAATTGTATAAATGTATACAGAAAATGAAATAAATTTCATAATTATCTTGATAAAAGAAAGTAGGGATGGCTTCAAACCTTGGCAAAGCCAATGACTGCTCAAGTGCTACATGTTCTACATGAGGAAACATAGAGCTAAGAATTTCAAATTCAGGAAGTATTCTGTGAGAAAAAGGACACCAGGAAGCATAGAAGAGCACAGAAACGTATCCAACCCTCTTTCTGGTATACAAAACCCCTTCTATGAAGTTCCCATCCACCTGAACAAATCAAAACAATGAATAAAACACGTCACCTTATTGTACATATTGATACAACCTCCAACACTCTCCCTCACATAGAGAACTAGACATTTTGATCTCATAGCAGATTGCCCAATAGGCCAAACAATAATGGTTATGATAAATTCTATTACCATTTCAAAATTTATGTTAAGATATAACTTAATTCTACAAAATTGACTAGTAAGATTAGAGTTGTTATTGTGGATATAATATAACTACAAAACATGATAATGAAGAAAGACACCTTAGAAGTTAGTACTGAGGGCCAATAGCTAGGAAGAGCAGTTCCCAATTCCTTGATTCAGATATATCAATGAAGATTGAGTCAAAGGTTGAGAATTATCAATCAAGAGGGGTTCAATCACAATTTGCTCATTCCATGACCCTTACTCAAGTTCAGTACTAGTAATTGATGAAAAACTCCCAATCACAACCTTGCCACAATCCTTCCACATCTTCTGCTACCCCTGAGAACAATGCTTTTTCAGGTGCTGTCTCACCAAATCCCAATCCTGTCCCAATACCCAATCATATTTAGATTATTGATTCGAGTACCAATAGTCGTATAGCTTGTTCCTTAAGGAACTTCATTTCCCTCAAACGTGATCTTCATAAAATTATTTCCCACCGTAATAAAAATGTCATGTTTGTTCATTATGTTCGAACTGTAATTTGAATAATGATCTCATATTGGAAAATGTTTTATATATTCCTAATTTCCATGTCAACCTCATAAGTGAGTTTCTCTATTACTCAATACAAAAATTTTTGTTCATTTTAGTGTTGACTCCTTTTTATTTCAGGACCACAAAACCTTGAAGACGATTGGGATGGGTGACTTGGTTCAAGGATTATGTTTGTACAATGCATCTGAAGTTTTGTTTAGTGCATCTACTTGCTCTAGTTCTTTATAAAATCCTATTACTCATGACTGTAATCCTGTTTCTTCTGCCATTTGACATGCTAGACTATGTCATATATCTTCCAAATGTATGGAACTCAATAATAAAGAATTCAATTTTGAATCTAATAATAATGACTTCTTTTCTGACATATGTCCTGTAGCTAGGCCAAGAAGATTATCTTTCGTTGAAGTAATTGTTTTGCAAATTCTTTCGATTTGATACATTATGAGATTGGGACCTTACTATACTCCCACTTATGATCATAAAAATGTATTTCCTAACTTTAGTTGATGATCATGGCAGGTTCACATGGATTTATCTGCTCAAACAGAAATCAGAGACACCTATCATCCAGCAGCAGCTTTGCCTCGGTAGAGACCTAATTTCAATCACAGAGCAAGCAATTTAGATCTGACAAATCAGAAGAGTTGGCTTTAATCTTCTTCCAAAGGAACTTAAACAGAGATCAACTACCCTCAATCTTAAAAACAAAAATTCCTTATCAAATTCTCTTTAAAAGAGACCCTTCTTATCAAGATCTTAGAGTTTTTGGTTGTTTCGTTTTTGCTTCAAAATTAACCTTAGATATAAATTCAGTTCAAGTGCCACAACTTGTGTTTTTATGGTTTATCCAGTAGGCTACAAGGGATACATGCTTTACAACTCTTAAAGTCAACCTTTAGGATTTCCAAGGACGTTCAATTTCAAGAAAATATACTTCCCTTTAACTCTATCTACAAACATCAAACTTCAGATGATCTTTTCCTAATACTGTGAACCCTCAACCTGCTTCAGACTCCATCAATCTACCCTTCTTGCACCTATTAGTTATGACATCAACACGTAGTCTCATACTGCACTTCAAATTCCAATCATCACAATTCAACTTATATTCTTAGAAGATCAACCAAAACCCTCAAACTCCCTACTCGTTTCAAAGTAGTGAGTCTACATACTACCATCAAGCTGTCAAATTTCCTGAAGGGAGGAAAGCAATGCAAGATGAATTAGATGTCATAGAAGCCAATGGGGATGACAGATTGCTTCCCTACCTACTGATAAGCAAATTATGGTGCAAAGGTCAAAACCAAGGCAAATGCCCCTCTTCATAAACTAAAAGTTAGATTGGTGGAAAAATGGAACTACCTATAGGATACAAGCCTTTGGGTGAGAACTCAAATCATGGGGAGAAGTTAGTGTGCTGATTTAATAAACCCATTTATGGCCTCAAACAAGCCTTTAAGGCAATGGTTTTAGAAGTTTTCTTCTAATCTTATTAACTCTCGTTTTTCTCAATCTTAAAGTGATTATGCTGTTTTCATTCAAGGACAAAATGAGGATTTTGTTGCTCTATTAGTATATGTTGATGAGATATAGTTGCAGGACCAAATCCAGGCATTCTTACCAAAGTTCAACAGCAATTGCAAAAAAATATTCAACTTGAAAATCATTGGGGATCTCAAATATTTTTTGGGTTTGGAACTTGCTTATTCCAATATGTGATCTCATTTAAAGACGCTAGATACTTGGACTATAAACCAAGTAATTTACCTATGGATCCTCAATTCAAGCTCAATATCAAAGACGGAGACCCTCTTCTTGATCCTTCCCTATATAGAAGACTCATTGGAACACTCTTATATTTGACTATATCCAGGCCAGTGATATGCGTTACTGTAAATAGACTTAGTCAATTCATATCCAATCCTAGAAGACCACACTTGGCCGCTATTCATCCTCAGTGGAGGTATTTAAAAGCTACAGCCAGCCAAGGCCTTATTTTTTTTCCAGAATCTCTACTCTTTGCTTAAGGCATGTGCTGGTGCTGATTGGGAAAATTGTGATGATTATAGACAATCTACCACAGGATATTGTACATTTTGTGAAATTTTCTAATCTCATAGAAATCCAACAAACAAACATACTGTTTCGAGGTCTTCAGCAAAGTCAGAATACAGAGCTATGGCAAATGCTTGGAATGAAATCATGTGGTTTACTTACCTTATAGCAGAATAGGTCGGTGAATGTCATATGATATAAAGTAACAAATATTAACAAAAAAAAACCCGTTCATTATTGACATTCACTGACCTTAAGAAAAACATAAGCATATCATAATACGGTAATTTTTAAAAATTCCGGGTACTATAATAATATTCAGAATAAAGTTAGAAGCTTAATATCAAATTATTAATATAAGTCTAATGTTAACTTCGGTCTAGTAAAGAGCCTATCTTCTTGAACCCAATTATAAAGGCCACTCATTATTGGAAAGCGATTACTATAGTATAAATTTCTCTTCCTTTCTTTGTTCTAATATTGTAGATGGGAAAAACATAGCTGAAAGGGAAAACTCTACTAAAGGTGACTGGCCGAGACTTTTAATGGAGATTAGTGCAAAGTTTACGAAAACCCCATACCACTAACATAGTTACGAAAAAAGAAAGTTTTCTTACTAACATCATTCTTTTCAACAATTAAAAGAAATGTTTTTTCTTATTCTTTTCAACAAGTTGGACTGGATAGATGTATTTTACATTATCTTAGAAAGTAATTATAAGTATAACTCAACCTTACAAAATTAGTTTATAAAGTGAAGTTTAACCTACTTATGTATCATAATTTGGCCATATGGAAATTCCAATACAAGCCAACAAACTTTTCTAAGGTAGGCTCCGATACCATCCTATATCGTATTTGACACTATCTCTAGTCAATACGTGATATCTAACACATTACAAGTACAAGGTTATAAGGTCTTTCCATTCTCAATATTTTAGTTTTCATAACCAACAACAGTGTCAGCAGAGCAGACTAGAAAAGCAAAATATGCTGTTTCATATATGAAAATCTCAGATCAAGGAGAAAGATTGAATGAAATGATAACCAGTGAATGAGCAATTATAATCCTGTTAAAAGGGAAATCGAAGTCCACAGTGATCCAGGTTCTCGGCTGAAGCATATTTACTCTTAACAACAAACATAATCTCCAAGGACAAAGGCTTTTAATAATCAGTTTGGTTACCTGAGCTTCTCTTGATAAACTTAATAAATAATGAGCGATGGGAAAACTATAGGAATGGACTTTGAATTACATCTTAGTATAACTACAACATTATCAGTTATTGTTGCATGTGACATCAATTGTTCTGTGACGGAGGCCAAGTGGGTCGAATCATAATCGAATCGTAACGCTCGAACAGTGTTACACTCTTAAGTAAAAAGAGTTGCGTCCTGACTAACAACTATAACTTTTGACCTAGTGGTAAGCGCTCGATCCTAACAGTTATAACTTATCGCTATTCAAAACATATAGGCCCTGGAAATGAAAACTTTGTTGAGATACAGTGAATTTATCAACAATGTCAGATCCTTTCCCTCAAAAGTTAGAATCAGGGAAAAAAAAAAATCAAAATATCATTTATTTTCTTAACTGTAAACGGCACACTGTTTTGCTATCAGATTATGAAACAAAAAGCTCAACAACAGGAGAAACTAATTTGAGACATTATTAGGGCGTGTCTGCAGTTGCAGTGTAAATGACTTGTTTGAAATAATCAAAATGTCATCTATTTCACGAGGAAAGCAATTATTTTTATTCAAAAGATTTCACTAGGATTTAATTTTTCCTACAAGAGATTTTAAGTATAAGTGTATCATTCTCCATTTAGAAGATCTTCAAGGAGATAACATAATAGTACTTGCTAGGTTACAAAATGCATTACATGACATATCATGTGTTAAACAATGCAATGTTAAAACTGAGCATTTTTTGCAATTTCCTCATCAACGCTATAATTTGTGCCCTGTTTGGTTTAAACTGTGTACTTAAAGGAAAGTAAGCTAAAATCAGACTATGCATCTCAGTTTGTGGAGAAGTTGAATGCAAACAACTATAGAAGTCTAATACATAAGTTGATTTCAACTCACGCTAGAAGCTCAATTCACTCTTATATTTTGAAGAAATTCATCCTAACATTTAACACAAAACAAGTAAAAATGACATTAGAAAAGTAAAATCACATGGATGCATATTAGAAGTAAAATCAATCAATTACACCTCAGTTTTCAATCTGTCAAACAATATAGTCTTATTTGTTTGTCTCGACGCCTGTGATTGGACCACAGAACAGTTCCTACGAAGGAATCGATTAGACCCCAATCTTAATCTCACAGAAATTACTTCTCTAACTAACCATCATGCTTATATGTATCAATATGGTCAAAAGCAAAAATAAACAAGAATTAATTCTGTCCACATATATCGTTGCTTTTCCTTCTCTAATCGATGTTTTCTAGGACCATGACATCACAATGAATTGGAAAAAGCACTTCTAACAAACATACGCAACACACTATCCTTCAATGTTACCTTCAACTTTCCTCCATAATCACAAATTTCCCAAAATGATTCCCACATAGTTTGGTATAAGATGGCAGCCAACCCAACACCTAATATTCCGATTCCCCATTTTCAAATTATCAAAGCAGAACCTTATTCTTCAAAAGAGGACACCCATGAATCCAAACACCATTAATCACACCAAAGCAAGAAGCCATAAAATCAAAGACATCACATAAACGAATAAAAGCAAATTCCCACAATGAGAATCACACCAAAGAACAAATGAACATGCCAAGAAAGAAAATTTAGAAGAGGCAGTGACATTCGGATAGAGAGAGGCACCTGAAGAGGAGGATTAGGGAAGACGGTGAGGGAGCATTGTGATTGAAGATCATAGAGAAAGGAAGCAAAAGGTAGAGAAGGAGAGGAATAAGAGTATGGCAGAAGAGAGAAACAAGTGATGAAGAAAAGAAGTGAAGTGGCCATTGAAAGTTGAAGAAGCTAAGAAAGGTGTGTTATTTATGATGTGTAGAGTGAAAAGAACAGTGTAAGAACAGAAACCAACGGGTCTAAAGGGAAAAAGAAAGTAAGAAACGTGTTATGTTGTGTTTGTTTGTGGTATGTTGTTGGTGTTGTTGATACCTCTTCTCATGTCTCTATCTATGGATTCAATAGTATGTTGGGTTAAGGTGAAGTTGGATAGTAGCGTTGTAGCTGGTAAAGAAATGGTTCAGTTGGGTTTGGTTTGGTTTGGTACGCTGATTCTAACAAGGAGTCCAAGAAAGTTGGAACCTACTTTTCCTACTACATTTCACTGAAGGGTCTTTTTTTCTTTCCCTGTTTTATCAAAAAACCAAATTTTGATAATGTTTTGCCACCTTTCTTATTAAGATAAAAGCTTCACACTCATTATTCTCACGGTCGGAAATGGTACTGAGTTACTTTTCTTTGAATAATTTCTAAAAAAATTTAATCAAATATGAGAAAATGCATTATTAGAACCTTTTAAAAGAAAATACCCATGATTTGATTGATATTCGCTGTGTTAATAATTTTTTTTTCATGTTCTCTCTTCATTTTTGTTTCTCACATTTACCACAACTACATCCAGGTTCAAGGATTAAATTCAATTGAATTTTTAATTATTAATAGTCGAAATTAAGTTTATATATTCGATTGAATTTTTATTATGAAAGATATTATTAATAATAATTTTGCAATAATGAAATTGAAATCCATACATGTGAAAGTAGATTTAGAAATAAGAATAGAGTTTACTTAAACTTTCGAAATTAAGATGATTTGTTCTCTGGTTTTTACCTAATTAAAAAAATATTCGTAGTGTTGTTTTAATTCTTTTTTCTTTCAACTTTGTGATAGTATGGAATGTGTAATCATGAATTTGATTGATGACAAATAAATAAGACTAAAAGAGCATAAAGTCAAATAAATTAATTATAAGGTATTTGACAACTCCTTGAGTACAAGATATTTGACATTTTACTAAATTATTTAAAATTAAATATAATATGTGTTGAGTGTTCGAATTGAATGAAAACTTTAAAAATATTAAATTTGTATAACTCATTTCCTTTATCTTAAAATTCTTTTTTGTGAAAAAAAAAACCCTCACCTTCCTCTCCACTTTTCCCTCTATATAGTTTTTGCTCTTCCTTGTCTTAACTCAATTATTAGTACTCTTTCAAGCAAAAACGGGAACTGAGTCAGTTGTAGAATTCTCGAGAGATCAAATTGAAGGATTCTTCCCTCCATGTAAGTTGAACTTCAAATTTCTGTCTTTCTTCTTGGGATCTTCCTTAGAGCCTCATTTTTGTTCACATGTTTTTTAGTTTCTTAGTCTGTGTTGGGGTTGTGGCGTTCCTCTCCACCTAGGACTCTCTCTCCCCATCAAGAGTAGTATTAGTTTCAAGACAAGGGGAGTTAGAGTTTTAAAGCTTTTTAAGTGTCTTACATGTTTTTGGTCTTGAATCGTGCTTAAAATGCTGGTTTGATGTTTGTGATTGTATGAATATGAATTGCATGTTGTTTCTAGTTGGATTTTTGGGTTTGCATGCGTGAGCAGGTGAGAAATATGTTGTTCTCACCCAAGTGAGCCGTCATCACCTCGTCTAAGCAAGAATAGCAAAAAACTCACCCTTGCCTCTGTTCGATCTGTCGCTTAGGCAAGAAGCTTTAATTCTGAGCGAAGAGCAATCTCGCTCACGCGAGAAGGTCTAGCTTAAGCGAGAACTCACAAAACCTCACAGTGTCCACTTTTCAAGCTCTCGCCCAGATGAGAATGCATAGCTTAAGCAAAGGCTTCTAGCTTGAGCAAGATTGGTGCATGAAAGTGTGTTAAATGGCTTGATTTCATATGTGGTTGGCTGGATTTTTTGAGAAAGCACGAAGTATGTGATTAAATATGTATTATGGGATATTTTGAACTGTAATTCCCGTGTTTAATTTGAGATGATGATTATCATGAGATAACATATGAATTATGCAAGGGTTTCATGGAGAAATCCCTTTTGATGATAAGGTAGTGTGTGTAATGACTTCAAGATTCAAGAAATGTTGCATTTTGACACTTTAATGAATCAGTCAGACTCACATGGAGCAGAATGGTTCATGTGGTGAAAGTAACATGAGGTCATAGTCTTTGGCAAGATAATGACCTTAGATGATCATGAACTAACTTTATGTGTGGTAGGGTGAAATCCATTGGCAATGACTATGTAGAGCAGTAGAGACCACCACAAACCAGTAGTAAATCTAATTTCATTATAGATATCCAGATAATCGAGTTAAAGAATCTTTAACTATTTACTATCACAATGTTATTTGTTGTTCATAAAATTTACATTTATTTAATTTTTTATGAAATTTGTTGTTTTTTCTTATTCCACATAATCTGCTCAACATATGAGAATTTTGGCTAATAAATTTCAATCTAATAATAATTTACTAATCTTTTATTTAAATCCACCGAAAAAAAATCTTTGCTACATAACCTATTAGTAAAAGGATATACTTTCTTTACCAATATTCTAAATCACATATTAAGTAAAACTCAAACAAAATTGTAGACAGGAGATTATATCATTCAAATTTTTGCAATTATACTAAAAACTAAAATAAAAAATACTTGTTCTAGAAATAAATAAATAAATAAATATATATATATATATATATAATAAATCACACGTCAATAATTGTTTAATTGCTAAATATTTTATTATTCTTGCAGCTAGATTATGTCAGCCCTCTCGGAAGGATAAAATAAACAAAGAGAAAATAATAAAAAATAAAAGTGAAAATAAAGGTTATTGGTTAAGAAAAAAAATGAATAAAGTATTTTACTATAATGTTATTTTATTTTAATTGTTATTATTTATATATTAATAATATTTTTATATTAAAAACTAATTTTTGAAAAAAAAATCAATCTTCATCCACAAAAAGAATTATGGGTGGTTTTTAAAATTTAAAATCACACAAACACAATGTTCAGGAAGAAAGAAAAAACATATTATCTCATTAGTTTCTCAGGTCACTCGACTAAAGTAAACATTTGTTTAACTCGGTTTTTGATTTTGAGAATTTGATGTGAACTTAATTGGATGCAATTTTATGAAATTTTATGAGACATATTACAATATAAAATATTAGGGTTCATATAATTAAAATTTGAACTATTATGAGTGTTAAATATTTGTAAAAATTGTAAAAATATGAGATATAAGAGATATGTTAAAAAAAGAGTTGTTATTTTATTTTACTCATATATATATATATATGTAACATTTTTTATAAAAAATAAAGTCACAAAATTATTAATCCGATTTTCAAATATGGATCTAGACGGGATGCGAATTTAAATAAATGCGAACCTAAATGAATGTTTACTATATGATACAATGGGCTTACTCTCATCGTCCTATTTACATTTTATTTTATTTTATTTTTACATTACGTTGTAAAATATTAAAATCGAGTTATTAAATTAAAAATAAAAAACTATAATTTAAAATATTATAATCTTTTTTTATTATATTGTTTTAAGGATACACGTATTATTTTAATTTAAATCACGAATATTATAAATTAAGTCCATCTGTTGAATGTAATTAAGTAATTTAACATATAAAAGTATAAATTATCTAAATTAATTAATTAATTAAAAAATAATAAATATTCATGTATTTTTAAGAAATTATATTTGAAACAAATTCTTAAATTTGGTGAACCAATGAACATGTCGCTAGCTTGATTGTCTTTGACCAGAATGGTCAAGACTTTTGACTTATGGTAGCTATGATATGCAAACTAAGTGAAATAACATTAATTGCATGATGTAAAATTGATTTTCTAATGCAAAATTAATATGTATTTGATTTTTAAAATTAATTAAATAGAAAAGAATTCACGTTAAATATTAGTTGTTTCTGTGTGGAAGAATAGATTCAATTGAAATCAAATTTTCAACCGAAAGAAACACATATTAACTCTACGATGTGCTCAATTAATGGTGAAGTAGATTTCTAACTAAACAGTATTTTTATAACTAATACAGAAATATTTATAAGTATAGGTATATTTGTGTTACACCTTTGGTATGCTTTTCAATAAAACTAGTTGCTTAGTAGAAACGTTAGTACTTGATATTTGTATGTTTTAGTTGTTAGACACATAACATGTTCATTTTGTGAGAATTTTTCTCAAAAATAGGTTTTTGATCAGATGATTATCTATGTGCTATGAGTTTTTGATTCATATATAATCATCTTATCTTATGAGGCTTGTTTAGGGTAGAAATTACACTTTCTTGAGTATATAGTGTGTTTCATTTTAAGCTACTTTTCTTTGTCATATAAAATCTAATATTTTCTTTTTAACAACATTAGTGCTCAAAATTTGTGTATATATGTTAGCATTAAAACACTGACACATGGATTATTATAGGAAAATTGTTTTTGGACTTCTCTAATTTCTTTTATGTTTTTGAAACAATTTTCTAAAGAACACATGAATTAAAAGAGTGAGGGAAAATTATTTAATTAGTAAAATTTATTTTGCAATAAAAGATGCGGTTGATAAAAAAATTAGAATTTTCTTTTGGATTGAACCTTGGGTTAGATACCTATTGAACAACTAGATGATATTGATTGATTTTTATTGAGAAAATATTATTGATTGATTTTTATTGAGAAAATATTATTGATTGAAATGCTAGGAAGGTGAAAATTAACTGTGCTAAGTATATCAAATTGAAAAATATTTTGTTTATTTATTTAAATCCTTAGGTTTTCCGTGAGATGTGTTTGATTAGATTTAATTAACTTTTTTTTTTCTATATGTGAACAAACGAATTTTTCTCCAATAGACACATATCTCACTCCAATGTTCATTAATGTACCATCAAACACTATAAATGAACTGGGCCCAAATATTTCAAATGCATGCCTAATATTTTTTTTTTCTCAAATACCGTGTCCATGCATGCTACCATTTGTTTTTTGTTATGGATTTCCTCGCACGTGTCCAAACACGTATTATGAAAAAAGTTACTAAAAAAATATTTATTATTTGAAAGATATTAATTAACTAATTAAAAATTTAAAAATATTTATATGATTAAATATGTTTATATATATATATATATATATATATATATATATAAAAAAAATATAAAAAAAAAAAAAAAAAAAATAGAAAGAAAAATCACAAACTATAAAAAATCTAGTAAATATGATCACAAGTATAAAAAT
>Ga0099822_1004611_pt1 | contig 17957 bp, 9 predicted proteins | sample CowpeawhiteBW_FD_76839 | JGI IMG/M metagenome (GOLD analysis project Ga0099822, IMG submission 76839) | Root nodule microbial communities of legume samples collected from California USA - Cow pea white BW | ecosystem: Host-associated > Plants > Roots > Nodule | place: USA: California | collected...
AAAAAAAAAAAAAAATATATATTGACACATATATTTTAAAAATACACATACAAATATTGTGTATATAAAAATATATATATATATATATATATATATATATATATATATATATATATATATATATATATAAGGTTGCTTAATAGAGTATTTTAATAATTTAAACGGAGACGAGGATAAAATAGAGATGAGTACTATAGGACGAGTATGCGGAATGGGACGGGGACGAGAATGAGACGAATATGTAAATTCTGATACTCATATCCATACCCAGTTTAAAAAGTCAGGTATTTTCCGTATCCATAGCTATCCTCCATTAATGTAGGAATTCTCCATAAAAAATGAAAGGGGATTCATACAATACCCACATGGTCAAATTTATTTGTCATTTCAACACACATACAAGCAAGTATAGTGATAAAGGAAATATCATAAAAAAAAGTGTTGATATCACTCATAGTACAAATGTAAAGACAGTGAAATTTAAATGTATGTGGTTAAGATACATATATAAGTTGTTTAACATAAATAAAGAAAGTCCTAAATTATATGTTAAAATTGTAACTATAAGGTGATGGTGATTTTGAAATTGGAAACCATTTAACTTCATACCTTATTTTGATGACAATGAATATATGTGTAGTGTGTCACTTATCTTTTTGTTGGTAGCTTAAGGGAAACATTATTGCCCCAAAGAACATTAAGGGTTGGAAATTAGGAAAAGGTACTAGGAAGGCATGGATTGGTTTCAAGCGTATAAATGGTCTTGTTATTCGTGGAGGAGGACAAATTGATGCCCAAGGTGCTCCATGGTGGAATGCCTATTTCAATTCTGAAATCAACAGACCAACTGTAAGTTCCACAACAATTCAAAACTCACTATTTTATTATTATTCACACTTTTCAATTCAAGTTTCATTCAAATTGGGCTATAATTAATATTGGCTTAATAACTTTTTTTTATCTTTAAATTTATAGCAGTATTTTTTTTTTTTTTACATTTATCATTAACTAAATGTGGTTTTTATATTTTTTTTAAGAAAGTCAAAGTATGTGATTTTAGTAGCAAAAACGATATTGATACTTATCTAACCGAAAAAATGGCGAAGCTCAGCATGAGGGGCTATGACTCCCCAATTTTTTTTTTCTTTTTCAAACATGTAAAAAACATATAAATAATATTTTTTTAAATTATAGTAATTTTATACATTTTATGATGACCTCCAAAATTTTAGTACACCTATTTTCACATCCTCAAATAATGTTTGTTCAAATTGCCATTGATATTGATTTTCTTTTTTTAAATATAGAAAAAAACACTAAGTGCAAAATAAATAGAGTAAACATGATCATTTCTCCAATAGAGATAAAAAAATGTTGTTAAGCCAAATGCTATATATAGTGACTTGACATGCAATTTGAATTCATGATAGATTTTTTGTGATGTTTCCTGTTGTGCTTCCAAAATATAGTGATATATACTGATTTTAACATTTTAAAATATATCAAAAACATTTTTAATATATTAAAATCAATGTATTTTAAAAGTAGCTTTTTTTCAAAGAATATAATTTTCTTGATGTGATATGATCTATATGCATGCAGGCTCTACATTTTAGTGAATGCAACAATCTATTCCTCAATGGATTGACTCATATCAACAGTCCCAAAAATCATATAAGCATAAACAGATGCAATGGATCCTTCATCTCCAAACTTCATTTTATTGCACCAGATCAAAGTCCCAACACTGATGGGATTGATATCTCTTCTTCATCCAACATTCTCATCAAGAATTCAAAGATCGAAACTGGTAAAAGTGCTCATCTTCTATTCCATATTTATTGTTTCTCAGAAATCTGAATTCATAACGAGACTTTCTAAGGTTTTATTGGGATAATATTTTCTTATAAGTACTTTTACAATAATTTAAGAAAAAAATAATAATTTATCTATAACTTAATTTGTAGAGGTTAAAATGTTAATCTTTTAACTTATGCAGACACTTATTTCATTTTTCTATCTTTCTTTTTCAGAAATCTTTCTATAATTCGTAGGGTTTTCTCTAAAGCTACTCAAATGTTAATCCTCTTTCAAATTCAAAAAACAAAAATAAAAAAGTAAACTATTGATTTAGCTGATAGAAATGATTTTTCTCAATTCAAATTTGAACTCAAAAAAATCCCATATAAGAAAAACTGAGTAACACATGTTTATTTCTTCTTTAGCGATTAGCCCTTTACGATTTTGAAGCTTTAAAGCAAATACAACTATTAACCGTTAGTAGCACTGCTCATCTCATGTTCTTTCCATGGTTTTTTAGATGAGAAATTCTATCATACAACTAAATCAAGCAACCTTTTCTAGAATTAAATGAATAAGCAGAAAACAAAAAGTGAGACATATGAAGAATGATAGAATAGAAAGAACTATATTATTTGATTAATGAGATTTTATATAGTTTTATTGTTTATTAAAGGGGATGATTGCATTGCCATTAACCATGGATCAACCTTCATCAGCATAATTGGTGTTTATTGTGGACCAGGCCATGGCATCAGGTAATAAATTGAAGTAAATTTCTAGATTCACATTAATTCAAGTTATTATATTAGGTCAATATTATGAGACTAATTGGGATGGATGCATGTAGTATTGGGAGCTTAGGAAAAAATGGAGCTCATCATACAGTAGAAGAGATATATGTACGAAATTGCACCTTCAATAGGACCACAAATGGAGCTAGAATCAAGACATGGATAGTAAGAATTCAAGGGATAATTGAAATTCATATTTATTCTAAAAGAATTAAGTAAATTAAAAATGAGTTATTAAATAGTTTGATGTGTTGTGTTCCTTAAATCAGGGTGGACAAGGATACGCAAGAAAGATCAGATTTAAGGATATTATAGTTGTGGAAGCTACAAACCCTGTAATTATTGATCAACAATACAACCCATATGATAGTGCAGAAGCAGTGAGGGTGAGTGATGTTAGTTATGACAATGTGAGGGGAACCTCAAGTTCTCCACATGCAATCAAACTTCATTGTGACAAAAACATAGGTTGCACCAACATTGTGTTGAAGGGGATTAACATAACCACCATTGCTGGAAACAAAACTTATGCATCATGCCAGAATGTAAAAGGGGTGTGCTCTTTCTGTAATCCCCATGTGCCATGTCTTTCTCACTCCTGAATCATCAAATTTATCTCATCACTTCTTCCTTTTATGTTTCACTGTTTTATTTTTCTTTCTCTTTGTACTCAATTGTTGATGGAATAAACACATCAGAAAAAAACAGCGTCACTTTTAATTAATTGGTTGTTGCTTCTTCCTACTACACCTATCTTTTTACTTTCTGCACTTCTCATTAAATTACAAAACTCAAACCCTAGATACTCTATTTCTTGCTTTTCCTATTCGCTGAACCAGACTCTTCGCTGCATTTCAATAGAGAATACAGAAAATTAAAGTTTAATATTTTTCCTTTACTTTTATAATTTTCTACAAATGAATCATATTTAATATCTACATGATAAAAATAAACATATTTTGTTTTTTATTAGAATGTACAAATATTAAAAACCTTTCTCTTTCCGTTTTACCAGAGATTGATATATTACGGTCATTATCTTCTATAATTATTATTTTAAAATTATTTTTTTTTCTATCAATTTACATCCTATTCATATTATCAATATATTAAAATTAGATTCTATAGATTTTCATGGAACAAATCATACAGATTATTTCAGTTAAAATAAATATAATTATCATCAAAGTGTTAGCGCATCAATAAATAAATAAATCAATTTGTCAAATTTATTTTATTTATGAAATTGTACAAAAATCTTATATTATTTCTAACAGTAATTCTCAATTAAATGTATATATTCTTTTACAAATTATGTTTAAAAAAAAAATAGACAACTTTCTTATTTAAGTGGTTAACGTGACTATTAAACAAAATATAGAAAAGTTTCTGTTATGTTTATTAAATTTTTTTGGGATGAATAATTTATTTATTATCCAAAATGAGAAAAAAAATAGAATAAATTTGGACTTTTTGGATTTTGGTTCCGTATCGCAAAAGATGTTAGGTTGAAGAAAAAGAAAATGTCATTTAATCCATTAACTTGTGGTGGATTGGTGGTTCAAATTTTATGAACTCATTGATAAGTGAGTTAGATTAGTTTAGTTTACAAAGAGACCAACCTGTGGTGGGTTGGATCGAGTGACCCATTTTGACAGTTCTACATTCAATGATACAACTATGATAAAAAACATAATTTTCTCTTTTATAGTTTGATTTATTTATTATTTCCTACTTACATAACAAAAACAATTATTCAACAAAGATTTTCAAATAATACAATTGAACAAAAAAAATATGTATGAATGCCTTTGTAAGAAAGGTTGTTCATTGTTCTCTTATTTGTTGGATGTCATTTTAAGAGAATGGAGCCTAAAATATTTGACTCACATTATTGTAAAATAATCATAAAAGTAAAATACACTTTACCAAATGTTGAGATGTGTTACCTCTATTAGTTAGTAATACTCAAAAATTATGACCATCATACAATACAATACATAATGTAGTAGTCACATTCAAATGAACCAACTTGTCTATATTAAAATGAGAAACAAGTAAAAAATTTATTTACATTCGAATTTTAAATAAAACAATTGTGGTATGCATTAAAAGTTGTCTGACCTTAATTTACATGAATTACAATGACCTTGTTATGCTCCTTCCACTTACGATATTTGTGTCTGCCACAACTCTAATTACAACAAGATCATATGTTAGTCGAATGTAATGAAAAATGTTAAAGATATACTTGTAATAAGTTTTTTTATTTCTTGACTATGTTTTCTTTGAAGCGAACAAAATACACTTTGTAATACCTTATTTTCTATATACATAATATAGAAATAATATAGAAAGTAATATTAATTATTGTTTATGATTGACTTAAATATATAGTTTGCATCCTGCAAGAGAACATTTGAGTGTTTTCTATTAACTCCAAAAATATTTTTCATAATTGCATATAAATCCCAATTTCTTTTTAAATTACAAATGTTGACCTTATTTGTTTTCTAACAATTGTTAATTGGTCCTTAAATTTTTTAATATTTGTAACTTAGTCTTTGAATATTTTAAATAATTATAATTTAGTCTTTCACCAATTTTTAATAATTACAATTAGTCTCCTAATTAACTAATTATGTTGGTTTTTGCAAATGCTTTAAAATTTTAATGAAAACTTTTCATTCAATATACAACTATAATAATGATTAGTGTTCCTTATTTGATTTGCGGTATGAATTTAAACTAAAATTTCTAATAATTTTTAGATTTCGTCAATAATTCCATGGCAAAATCCATTTCTAATAAGATTTATAGAAAAATTTCCAAAATTTTAGAAAAAATAGAATCAAGATAAACAGTCAATAATCCATAGATTTAGGTTTTATAATGTATTAAAAATAATTTGAAATGTTTTTTTATTGAAATACATTATTTTGGGTTTATCAAGGGGTTAAAAGAATAAGAGGGCTTCTCGCTGCATCCCCGACCTTTCTCATGTACCCCCAATAATTACCTTTTTAATCCTAATTAATTTTTACCTGCCTGGGTGGTTGAAAGCAATGAAAAGTGAATTTATTGCGCTACTAGTGCTCTTCTTTTTATCTCTACAAAGTCTGCACCCCCAAAATATTTCTTCGTTCCGTTTCGTTAATTTCTTTTAGTATTTTTTTTATTGTAGATATCGACATCCGCTTCAGAAAAATATGAAACGGATGTCGACATCCGTTTCGATAATTTTTTTGCTTTTTGTATTATTGCAGATGTCAACATCCATTTCAGAAAAATGTGAAACGAATGTCGACATCCGTTTCATTAGTTTTTTTGGTTTTTACTTGTATTGCGGATGTGGACATCCGTTTCCGAAAAATGTGAAACGGATGTCAATATCTGTTTTGATAATTTCTATGTCGGGGTTGGACGGCTCAAACTTGGAGATGGCGTATTTGTTCTCGTTGAGGAAGACGGTGCGCCCATGGTGGTTGAGTGCAGCCCAAAAGAGAGACTCGTGGGTAAGACCGAAGATGAGGAAGTTGGGCGCGATGTGAGGGGGAGGGCGGGAGAGTGGAGAGGGAGGCGACAAAGGTTGAGGCGACAGTGGAGGAGATGGTTGTGGTGATGAGGATGCAGGTGAAGAGTAGTGTGAAGAAGAGGAGGAAGAAGAAAAAAAGAGAGAGGTGGTGGAAAGAGAAGAGTGTTGTGGCGTTGGTTGGTAGAGGGGTTTGTCACAAAGAGGTGGCAACAGAGAGACCAGCCCAGACTGTGCCAAAATATGCAGGTTGAAGCATGAAGTGAAACCCTCCAGAAAAGTTCAAGTCGTGTACTACCTCTCCCGAAATGGCCATTTGGAGCACCCCCATTTCATGGAGGTCACCCTTTTGCCTAATCAACCTCTCCATTTAAAAGGTACACGCATGCATCAACACAAAAAAGAAAACTTCCTCGTTAACCTTTTTTTCTTATACTCCTAAATCATTCTTTGTTTTCTTGCTCTACCATAAGTTGACGGTTCAGAGAGGTTCAATGTGAGCAAAAAACAGGGAATCCATCAACAGGGAAAGGGAAATTACAGCTATAGTTACGATTCAAGGAGCAAGGCGTTGGGTGTGTGCAACAAGACACTGCAAAAGGAGCGTGAGGAGTACGAAGAGGGAGAGAAACGAAGGTCGACATCCGTTTCGTATTTTCCTGAAACGGATGTTGACATCCGTAATGTCCAAGAATTCAAACTCGAAGTTTCTATTATGTCTCTGACCTGTTATACATCCCGCAGTCTTTGTATCTTCGGATTACTACTACTTGAATGTGATTATGATCTTTATGAGATGTCTCAGGTTGATGGCCTTATCCATCTCATCGAAGGGTCGAACACCGGCCACTCAACCTTGGAAACCCTGGTTAGTTTCTACTGCAATACCTGTATTTGAGTGTTGTTAGTTGCTTAGTTGGGAAAGTATATTTACTTTCTCTGACCCTAGTAACTTATCAGAGTATATTTACATTTTAGGTGAATTTATAATGATTGAACTTGTCGAGACTATGAAAAAGGTCAGTTTCAAGACTTTTTTCTTTATCAACATCATTCATTTCTCCTTTTTTCATCAAGTTCAAGCTGAGTGGTAAAATGCCGCTTGGAATCCTTGGTTACCAATCTAGTGAACCCATCTGGCTATTTTCTAAAGTAGAACAACATGTTCATCGTACCAAATCAATACATCATCATCTATATTTATGTGCAATGTTTGAATGAAAACATTTGGTAGAAGTTTTCATCTAATGCTTTGTGAGTGGTTGCAACTTATCAATCTTGATGTTGAGATCAAGATGGTGGAGAACACTCTTGATGATCCGAGACAAAGAAAACCAGACATAACAAAAGCAAAGGAATTGTTGGGATGGGAGCCAAAGGTGAAGTTGAAGGATGGTCTTCCACTTATGGAAGAGAATTTCTGTTTGAGACTTGGAGTTGACAAGATGGATCTGTGGATTAAATTGTTTAAAAGATGAATCTACTCATCTATTGCACACACCATTTCAGCATTCGTAAAATTAAATCAAATATAGATAAATTGTTGTATTTTATATAATTTTATTATATAAAATTATTATTCTCTATTTTATTATTATTGTGGATTAACATTAATTAATAAATTATATTATTTGTAAATATCAATTACATTGCACAATTGTTATTAATTTATGGATAATATATATTGGGTTTCTAATGAATTATCCGTGATGGGTTGGATTGTTCAACGAACGGTCTGTGATAGACTTAAGTATTCAGAAACTTGTTGAGAGGTCCCTGATCTCTGCTGGTAAGGATATAAAATTGATATCCCATTACTATTAAACAACCTAATTCATTTTTATTCTTATTTTTTTGTCTTTATTTTCGTATGCTTCATTTCTATACTTTTTTATTTACTTTATTTCTAAATGTATAGTGGTTGTGGTTTCTAGGCAAGTCTTTTAGGAAAAAACTTAATATAATTTACATTTTGACGTCGCCTTGTATGTTTGATTTTTAGAAAATTGAAACATATAATAATAAAGTGACAATTTTGAAAATTTTGTTAACTTATAGGTCCTGGTTCCTAAGAAATCGAAGTATAAATATTGTATATGCTTAGGGAAAACAATTATTAAGGCAAAACAACTTGTATTGTTGTCTCTCCAAGTTCGGTATTTTGGTCCATATATTTGAAATTGTTTAATTCCTTTTCTTCCTATTTTTTGTAAGGATAACATATTGTTATATCTAGATTTTGGATGTGATAAATGTAACGTGTTGGTTATTTGTTGGCTATATCTGATTCTATACATGTTTAATATGTACATAGAAAAAAAAGAATTAAAAAAGAAGCGCCTACATTAGACTTCGGTTATGACCAAAACTGAAGCATACAAGAGATATTAGGTTTCATTTCTAGTAATAATTGAAGCCTAATTCCCTTTCTGATTTAAAATATCATTTAATTTAAAGGTATTAGGCTTTGATTCTGACACCAACCATAGACTAATACCATTTTTTTCATTTTCCATTATTTATTTATGCTTTATGCTTTGATTGATAAAAGAACTGAAGCCTAAAATGTGTTTTTTTTATATTATTTATTTATCATTTCATGCTTTGTGTAAGACCCATGAAATTTAATTAATTAAATAATTAATTAATTAATAAATACGGGTAGTGAAAGCCTTTATGGCATTAATTATTGATTGATATGATGTGGAAAAGTACTAGCTCAAATGGTTAAGAGTACTTAGTTATGATGAGAGGACTTGGGTTCAAGTCTTAAAAATGTATGTCATTTATGTGTTAATTAATTGATTATTATTTTAATAATATGCTTGATTATGATAAGTGATAATATAACCCTATAATTATAGGAATTATCATGAAACATGAATTGGTTGAATGGGTGTGCATTGATTTGACATTGGCATGGTCATGGGTTTAAACCTTGGTAATTTCCAATTAAACTTTCTTTTTGCCAAATTTATTTTTGGTATGAATTTGAAGGGACAGAAGAACCCTAATTGTCTAAGAGAATCTAAGAAGGCTGAGAAAAGAAGTGCAAAACAACCGTTGAATGATCATTATGCCTAGTTTAATGGCAATTTTTGTTTTAGTCATTAAGGCAATTAAAACTAGGCTTGAAAGTGGGGGTAAAGGGAAGTTTAGTGCGAAGAAGAGGACTCTAAGAAGATACTACTCTGTTGCACTGGAAATTGGAAGTCGAGAGTGAATTGGAGGACAATTTCAGAATATTAGAAACAAGTTTGGAAGGAGACAAGGACTGGATTTTTGGTGCGCAAAGGCTTCAATAAATTCCAAGACTTAAGCAAGGAAACCAGGTTAGGGGAGCTGGACTCCGTGTATTTTTTAATTATATTATTGTCTTTCATGATGTATGCATATATGGATGCCTGAATCGTGCCTATTTCGTTGAAGTTTCGTAGTTTTTGGAAAATTTCCAGAAACTGTCGGCAAGCCTTCAAAGCCGCCAAACGACACATATAATTTACACTAGGTTTCTGGGTTTTTCCAGAAACCACTTGGTGGTGAGATATAAACCGCCAAGCGATACCTCTGATCAACCCAAGTTATGGGTTTTTGGCATGAACTACTTGGCGATGATGAACACCCGCTAGGCAACGTGAGCAAATTTGCTCAAATTGGATTTTTTTGGGTTATGGGTTAAGTTTGACAGGGGAAAAACGGTAGCTTTAAACGTTGATTGATCATTGGATGTTTATAGACTTTGAATTACATGAGAGTGGAGGTTAAAATTGATGAAATTGCTATAAACATCTTTTAGGGATGTAAGGGTTGGGGGTTTTGATGAATTGACTGTAATGGTCGTTAATTGCACTAGAGTTGTTGTTGGAGATAGTTAAATTTGAATATTTGTGTCATTGCTATCATTGTCACATGCGAAAAAACTAAGATAGGTCAAGAAAAGCATCGGGGAAATGTAAGAGGGTCTTCACAAGTGCTGGAATTCTGGGAAATTGCCTAGAAATGCATGCACTGCTTGGCAGCACAGGGCTTCCCGTCAGGCGCCAGCACAGAGATAGTGATTTTGCGTGGCTGCGAGGTGCAATCCTGGTTTTGGGATATTCTGACGTCTAATTGTTGGGGAAAATGGATTTTAAGGAAATTGTTAGGAGGATTAAATATGAATTAATGTGAGGGTGGAATTGGGATTGGAAGAATTTGAATTTTAGTCCTATACAGTTTAGTTCCTAAACCAGGATCATGAATGAGGTCGGATGTGAGAAACAAAACGAAGGATTTAGGCATTGGAATTTCCATTAGGTGCCTAATTAGCCAAGATTATAACCAATGTGGCTAAGTGTTGAATAAGGTGACATGTGCTTGAAAAGAATAATTGAGTAATGACAAACCAATTTGGTATTAAGGATTTGGGAAAGGGTATAATACTGGTAAGTGCAATTGATAAGAATGACAGTACGAGCTGGTATACTTGGGACAACCTAAAGCTAATGGAATGCAACCGGGAAGGGATATGATGATTAAGGACAGTGCTGGCCATATTTAGCTAAGTATTTGGGTTATGATAAGTGTTAAGGTAGTGAATGGTGTGTAAGAAACTTAGAAGGCCATGAAAAATCAGTACCATTCGTTGTACTGGTGTAGCGCTTGGCGGCAGAACTAGAGCCGTCAGGCGATAGCTACAAAAACAGTGGGATTGTGGAGCGCGTAGCACTTGGCGGTGAGGGTGGTCCCACCAGGCAATGTTTGCAAGTCAGTGTTCTCTTAGGCGCTTGGCGCCTGGCGGTACGTGTCCCCCACTAGGCAGTCTGGAAGCTAGTTTCGCCTGGCAGCTCTAGAGTAGCGCCAGACGATAACGTAGAGGCAAGACTTGGTTTTGCTTGCTTTGGATGTGCGTGGTCTACAAGACTTTGGTGATATCTCGAAGGTCGGTTTCCTGGTGTTCCTTGAGTTGTGGCTTAAAACGTATCCTTTGAGTTGTGGCTCAGGATAGGAGTTAAGCACATGGCAATTGTAAGACCCGCAAAATTTAATTAATTAAATAAATAATTAATTAATAAATGCAGGTAGTGGGAGCATTTATGACATTAATTATTGATTGATATGACATGGAACAGTACTAGTTCAAATGGTTGAGAATACTTAGTTCTGTGAGAGGACTTGGATTCAAGTCCTATGTATGCCACTTGTTATTTTAATTATGTATTTGTTTTAAGTAAAATGTTGGTTGTGGTGCGTGATATTATATTCTTAAATGAGTAAGAATTATCATGAAACATGAATTGGTTGAATGATTTTGCATTGATTTGACATTGGCATGGGTATGGGTTTGAACCTTGGTGAATCCAAACTAAATTTTCTTTTGCCAAAACTTCTTTTGGCATGAAGGTGAAAGGGCAAAGAAACCCTGACAGCCAGAAGGTGCTAGAAAATTTCGATTGAATGACAATTAAACTTAATTTTAATGGTATTTTTGTTTTGCACCATTTACCTCTCATTAAGACAACATTTAGTGGCTAATTAAGGGAAAGAGAGAGTGTTTTGTGATTACCATTATTGCATAGTAAGAGGAGAACGAATTCAACTAGAGCATTGTGAGAATTGAGAGTGAGTGGGAGCTGAATTGAAGGGAGGTACTAGACGACATATGGTCAAGGGAGGAGGTAAGGATTCTAGTGTTTTAGCAAGGAAACCAGGTTAGGGATGTTGTCATCGTGTTTAATTGTTAAATTATTGCATGATTTGTGAAATGTATCTATAATTGAACTTGTGTCCTGTGTTTTCCCTGAATTTCGTAAGTTTTTGGAATTTTTTCAGAAATCGCCTAGTAGATTAAGAACAATCACCAGGCAACACATCTTCCCTACACAATTTTGGGTTCCTGAAGAGGAACCACCTAACGGTAAGATCCTAACCGCCAGGCAACGTGTGTCTGATTCACCCAGTTTCTGGGTTTTTGTTTGAACTACCTGGCAGAGATTGTAAGATCTGGAAAAATTTAGAATAAATAGAAATCCTTGGAAGGAATTAATGACTTGATTAAGATTGCTGATTTATTTAAATTAATTATTTTATTGAATTAAGAAATATGGAATAATTATTTGAGTGATTTAAGTTATTAATTTATTTATTAATATTATATTTAATATTGAGTACATTAGTTTATCAACTTATAATGTGCGCTATATTAATAAAAAGTAATTGGCTTGGTGGTCGGTGTGTGTGTGTTGTTGTTGTGCGAAAGTGCAAGGGTTTGATTCCAGTTAGCATTAAAAGGGTTAAACTGTGCTTTTCCCTGTGCTATTTTTACGTTTTGGGTCACGTGGGTTGTTTTAATATTTTAGATTTTTTTTCTCTCTCTGTTGCCATGCTACAAGTTAGTATTTTTTTATTTCCTTTCTTTCTGTTTGTGCTGCCACACGAATATTGCTAAATAATAACGGCGAACCAAGTTTTATTTTGTTTCCGTGGATCTTAACTGAATGTAAGGGATTCAAGGTGAAGTTAGAGTGACCGTTGTAAGGTATATTATATGGGTTAAATAGAGTTTGTTTAGGGTGAAAAAGGGCTGAAGTAAAGGGAGGCAAGGCAAAGAGGATTAAGAGAAAACGTAGGTAAAAAGACCATAGAGGATCAATGGTGTGTGAAGACTAAGAGCTGCAGAGTGGACAACGTGAGAACAAAAGAGTTGTTGAGCCATGTAGGGGAATCTGACTTCATTTTCTGTTTTGTTTGTAGCTTGACCTTGTTCTTGTTGTATGTATTTTGTTTGCTTGATGAATGAAACTTGAAACACATACATGTGTAGCGTAAGGGAAGATTTACTTTGTTTTTTTCTCTTCAAGTTCTCTTCGGTTGAGTGCAGCATTCCATGGTGGTGGCAACGTGTGAGTTCCTATTGTAGTGTTTCACTTTTGGGTTGGTTTTGTTATCACGTGGTTGCATTGCATTAGCAAGGATTCCAAATATACTTGATATTTCCTTCTTCTCTTCCATGGCCTACATGTGTAATTGTTCTTCCCTGCATTCACGTTGAAACCCTAGGGGTTGATATTAGGTTTTCTTGTTTATGTTGCAGTAGTGCACTCACGAACTCCTTTATCCATTAACTTTTTTTAAGCTTGTGCATGAACCACTTTGTTTCTTGGTGGGCAGCGTTTTGGTTTCACTGTTTTAGCATGTCACGCATACGTACTTGCTTGGTAGAAAAACCCATAACATGCATAAAGTTATTCTTTTACGTTGTAGTAAAAGTCTCATAGGTTTGGCAGTGTAATGTGTTCATAATTAGATAGGGGCCATGATATGGTGGGAATGCGTGGATTAGGTGTAGGGGAAGTTAACTTTGCTTTCTGTTTGTTTGAAGCTTAACTCTTTCTCTGTTCTCTTTTGTACGTTTGATGCTTGAATGTTGTGTTTTGTATATCATATGAGATGCTGACGTTACGTGTTTCTGGTTAGATGAGTTACAACTTTTGGGGTTTGGGTTGGAGTACATAAACGCATTGTATCATGGGCTATTTAGTGGACTACATGTTTTCTAGCCTTGCACCAGGTTTCATAAATTTTGGTTACTCAAGTACATGCATCTCGTTCCACTCATTCTTTTTGGTTTCAGTGTTATAGTAGTTCACATGTGTTCATGTATGGTAGAAGACCTTGGTGTGCATAGGGTTTTGTTTATCAAGTTACGGAGAAGACACATGTTTGAGTTTAATGGTCATTATCTCATCACATTGTGGGCTGCATTGTTAAAGCTTTTCTCTATCCATGGGTTGTATATTCACTTGTTTCTTTTTTTTTTTAATAAGTGGTGCAAACCATGCATAACCTAACCTTACCTACTCTTTCTTATTCTTTTGTACTAAATGTGCCAAAACCAACCTAACCGTTGGTTCATTTTAGCTCCTTAGGCCTATATTTTCTTTCTTTGGTTTCTTTCTTTATTGCTCACATTGCTGCCACACTAAATTAATGCACATAAGGGTTATTTTTCTCATTGCAATTTCTTTTTTTTATTTAGTAATATATTATAGTATATCATTTGAAAGGCATTATGGGAATGGTGGGACCATAAGTATTAGCTATTGCTATTGGTTTACTTTATCTTAGTTATATTTAGGTGCAGTTCCACACGTTTCACACTCACCAAGTGTTTTCGAAAATGGGTTCCATGTCTCTGCAGCAAAGTGTTGTTATATTTAGTGCATGAACCAATCGGGTCTTTCTTCCTTAGCCTACTATTCCACCGTTCCAATGCTTTGTCACTTCGGGGAGAGAAAAACTATCCAAACCTAATCTTGTTTTTGTGCATGGAGAGAAAAACTATCCAAACCCAAGAGAAAAACTTTCTTTTCCTCACATTGTTCACTTATCCCGTGTTTGAGCTTATGATAGTTTAGGGATAGTTTTTCTCCTTTTAATTCACATTGGATCTTCTCCAATCTTTCCTCTAGCTTGGTGTGTTAGCCAAATTATGGTTATTGTGTGTTTCCTTTTAATCCAATCATGCATTAGGTTTCCTTCTTTGTGAGAGAATAGAAGAAAAGTTACATAATCACAAGATTCTCGTGGGGCCCAGGGTGAATAAAAGTCATACTATATGGTAGCCTAAAACCATTTTCACGATGCTTCAAATGTGAATTTGTAGGATAGCCTTTGTGTTCTCTTTAGGTTGTCTAGGTTGTGAATATTTCTCTATCTTTGCATCATATGGTCACAGTTGAAAGGAAAAAGCCATTCCATTATTCCCTCTCACATTGTTACGTTTTGGTTGTAGGTGGTGTGTGCATGGATCACGTGGGCATCATAGTAGTATATGAGTGTACTACCAAGGGCTTGTGGTGAATAAAAATATTTTCATTGGTGCAGGGTAGAATTTTTTAGGTTTGCTATGCCATCTTTTCCATTTAATGTTAACATATATTCCCATTGGCACGAGGGGCATAACATGGAAGTGAGAGAGTCTCTATGGGCCATGGTTCATGTAGTTTTGGTGCAATGTTTTCCTTAGATTTTAAGTGCAACTTTTGGGTGGTGCAGAGACATGAAAATGGTGTAGTTTATTTCTCATGCCATTTGGTTTTCTTTATGTGTGGTTGAGAGCCTTTCACACGTGTTTGCATAGTTTAGGTTAGCTGGTGGTTTTTTCGGTTTTTCTTATTCATGATTAAGGTGAGGTTCACATAAAAACATGTTTTCTTTCATTATAAAATTGGATGTGATCTCATTTGGCTTCACTAGTTTTTCATACTTTTCATTTGGGTCTTTCATCTGGTTTTACAAATTGTCTTATGTTTTAATGTGTTGTTGGCCTTTGATGGGATGAATGTGTGTTTTGGCTTTACTTTGTGCCTTAAATCATGTGATGGTTATCTTATTGAAGGTGGGTTATATAACCATAATTGCAATGTCAATTCTATGTCTTTTGCTTGGTTATATGTAATATTCTTGTTGCATGGTTGTACAAGTAAAATGGTGGCTTCGTGCTTTAGTTGTTTGTTGTTTTGTTGGGGTTGGAAACCACTCGTTGGGTTCGTTGTATGAATGTATTATTTGATAAGTTGATGGGTTTATGTTATGAAACTTTATTTCACATGCATGATGTGATGGTGTGTATTTTGTTGGCAATATGTAATCCTCATGTGTTGCATGTTAGGAGTGTTTTGCCTTGCTTAAAGACTCTTGTTGAAATAAGTGTTGTGTGAGGTTTTTCGTACCTAGAGACCCAGTGAAGACACTTTTGCCTATGTGAAGCAATGGAAAAGGGTCATCTTTGCTTGTGTGAAGCAGTGGTAGAGGATTGGTCCGAGTGTTGTACGCTCTTGCCTATGCAAAGCAGTGGGGGATAGGAAAGATGTTTCGTCTTATTTCGGCTCGTTGCGAGTATAATGTCTAATGTGCGATGCATTAACATTTTTACTCATAATTCCTTGAGGAATAAGGGAGATAGTCTGGCTGCGATAGTGGGACACATCAAACCATTTATTTCTAGGAAACTAGATGTTGTTGTGGGGTAAAAGGCCGCAGAAAACCAAAGCTTGATTATGATTATTATGTTTAAGGATTTTAGATGAATGCGATAGTCTGTTGGTTTGATATGGTTGTTTTGATGTTGGGAGTTGTGTGTTCAAAATAAATTTTGATTGTGATCATAATGCTTAAGTGTTACTTGAATGAGATGTTGAGTATTATTTGTCATGTTTTATTTACGAAATTCTTTTATATATCATTGTTTATGGTTAGCTTACCCCTATTTGTTTGTTTGTGTGTTTGTTGTATGTGCGATGATCATATAACATGTGTGTTATACGAGAGTAGATGATATTGTAGATAATTTTTGACATGGAGTAGATTGACAAGATGTTGGGGTGGACTCGGGAGTTTTTATAATTTATTTAGTTGTTTTAAATCAGATACTAAAAACTATGTAATTTTCTTTTGTTCGCAATTGTTATTTGAATTTTTTAGACAAATTGACGTTTTGAACTATGTAGTTTAAAAGTTTTTTTATTAGTACATTTTCAATGATAATCCTTTTCCGTTAAACGCGAAAATGTTCTAACTTTTCGTGACATCCCAAAATTGGGGTGTTATAGTGATGAACACCTGCCAGACGACGTGAGCAATGTGGCTCGATTCTGATGATTTTGGGGTTCTAGGTTGAGTTTGATCGGGGCAAACAGTAGCTTTAAACGTTAATTAATCATTGAGTGTTTGTAGACTTTGAATTACATGAGATTGAAGGTTAAAATCGATGACAATTGTTATAAATGCTCTTTTAGGGTTGGAAATCTCTGGGTTTGAATGTCACGGGAATAATTGGTGTTTGGATTGCTTTGGAAAGTGCTAATGGATGTGTTTAGGCTGCGAATTATTATAATCATAAGCGAAAAACTAGGAAAGGTTGGGGTTTCATAGTGCAGGAATTTCTGGAAATCTCTAGAATTATATGCACCGCCTGGCGACACTTGCACGACCATCAGGCGACAGGTGCAAATCAGGTGCGTATTGCAACTGAGATGGCAATGAAGGGAAATTCAGTGAAGGGTGAGTTAGTGGTATATAACATTAGGAAGAGTGAGTGATTAATGAAAGGGGATGAGAAATAAGGAATGAATTATAAATTTGTATTGTAATGATAATGTGGCTAAAGTATAAAATACTGTAGTGGTTGATATAGGTTCGTCATAAGCATAGATAGTCAGTTGGAGAGTTGGCTTTACGTAATTTGACCAATTGGTGCATAGATGAACGTACGACATGTTAAATAATAAGGCAGGGGTACATGACTAGGGTGGAGTCATAAATGGACTAATTAGAATACCATAAGGAAATGGTAAGTCTTAGTTATAAGTTGTATGAGTTGCATAAGGTGAAATGTTGGTGAGTCAGTTGATCGTAGGTCAATCAACTCATTTGTATAATGAGATTGGGGAAAATCATATGAGTGTAGGAACATTCGTAATAAGGCAACCATTAAGAGAATTGATACTCTAGAGGTGTGCAATTGTGTGATTGAGGATTAGCAATTAGAGGAAGTGTAGCAAAACCAGTACAGTTCGTTGTACTAGTGTGGCGCCTGGCGATGGGTGTAACATCCCTAGGGAATTTACTTAAAAAATAATAATAAAAGAAAATAATTATATTAGTAGTCGTCTCGATAAAAATCCCAACGCGGGAATATTTAATTTCATGAAAACGCGCGCCAAAAATTATATCATAATCAGTCAATGGTTACAAGTTCCCATTATTCGTGTGCATAATAAAAACTTAAAATAATACATGTAGGAGAAAATCCTAGATCTAATCCCAGGCTAGCCCTCACTCCGCCATCT
>Ga0099822_1004612_pt1 | contig 17956 bp, 9 predicted proteins | sample CowpeawhiteBW_FD_76839 | JGI IMG/M metagenome (GOLD analysis project Ga0099822, IMG submission 76839) | Root nodule microbial communities of legume samples collected from California USA - Cow pea white BW | ecosystem: Host-associated > Plants > Roots > Nodule | place: USA: California | collected...
CACATGCCAAGTTCCCACCATATCCATCATTCACCATTCATGAATCATGTCACGCATACATAGCAATTCATTATATATTTCTCATCATAACAATCATACCCAAACAAATACCAATCATCCAAGGGCAACAAAGCAACCAAACAGTGCACTGCCTCACCTAGCCCCTCGCTCAGGCTGAAGGATCTCGCTCAGGCGAGAAGCTCTCGCTCAGGCGAGCCCCCTTCGCCTAGGCGAGGGCTCAAAAAGGGGAACAGTAGCCTCACGCGGGATCTCGCTTAGGCGAGACCCCTCTCGCTTGGGCGAGATGCTCGCTCGCTTAGGAGCAACGTGGGTCGCCTGAGCGACCGCTCGCGTGAAACATCTTGGGCGAGCCTTTGTTGATCTCGCCTAGGCGAGACAAGCTCGCTTGGCCGAGAAAACCAGAGCTCACCACTATTCTCTCGTGCATTACCACTCAACAGATCACCAATGGCTCAAAATTATCATACTGGAGTTCATATTAACATACCAAACATATTTAAACGGCAAAACAAAGGCACAAACAATATCACTCAAAAGAAAGGGCGAACCCTAGCTTCCAGTACTTGGAAAACAAGCTAGCGGAACGCTCCGACACGCACATAGTGAGCACGATTGTCCCTAGGATGGTCAACGAGCTGAAACGAACGGTAAAACAGAGAAAAAGGACGAGTCATTACCAAACCCTAACGGTAAATAATGAACATAGGCCATGAAAAGAGGAAACATGAGCTGAGGAGTGACTTACGTGGAGTAGGAGCTGGGTTTGAGTTAGCTCGAAGAAGGCTTAGAGCAAACCCTAGCAGAGCGTTCTGTGAGAGAGACGTAAAGGTGACGACTGATTTTTTTTTCCGAAAGAGTGAAAGTGGAACATTAGGGCAGACTAGGATTCAGCTTTATCTCTTGGGCCAACTCTTAGGCCCATCAGATTTAGGGCAGCCCTTTTTGTTAAAGGCAGAAAAAGAATAGGGCCTTACATTTGTGTTCTTCATTCTCTTTATGAATCTAAAAAAAAAAAAAAAACATTTATCAAATAGAAGAGTAGTTACGACGATCTACTCCATTATTTGTTGTTAAAGTAAAGTGTTGATATAAAATTAAAGAATGATGAAAAGTCCCAAACAAAACTATTATTTTTAATAAATGTCCCCTTTCTAATTCCAAAACTTATTCTATAATAATTTTTAAAGTACAAATATAAATTATAAATTTTATATCTTAGTTTTATAGTATAATTAATAAATGTCTACTTTCTAATTCCAATACTTTTGACAATAATAACTTAATCTTATTATTCACAAAATATAAAAAAAATTAAACAAATTAAAAATAATTAATTAAACTTTATAATAAGTTAAATATATTAATAAAACTCAAATTAATTATAATAATATATTTACTACCAATCATGAAAATCGTAAAAAGTTAAGTAAAATGATAGAAAATTGAAAGCAAAAAGAAAATAATAATTGAAACTTAAAGACAAAGTAGTATATGTATGAAATATTGTAGATATCATAATTACCAAGAAAAAACAAATTGTAAAGAAAAACTAAAAAATAGGTGGTAATACTACTATTGAAAAAAGTTTAGTAAATTTACAGTCCATCGGGATAGACATGTTAATATCATTGATATAATTTTTCTTTTTCTATGCTTTAAAATCTTGCAGTTTATATGAGATGAGATATATGATAGTGAACAAAATCTCGTTTTCTTTTTTGAGCTCTATAGCACAATGATCATACTTTAGCTCTCAATTCATCGAGCAGTTTCCTTTGATGATTCTCATCATGTTCACCTGTCAAATGTCAAATTCAACCACCGTCTTATGGTTAGAAATTTTTTTGAAAGAAAAATCATTTCATTGCTAAAACAATTAATTTTATACATGTCGTATTATACCCAAGAAGACGTGTGTCTCCCAATAAATAAGAATTTCATTGATGCATACAACACATATATAAAATAAAATAGGTATTCTAAAATAATATAATATAAAATAAAATAAAGCAAACCATGTAGCACCTGGTAGTTTTTCTCGGTGTGTAAAGCAAATCCCATTCTCGCCTTCAAGAGTTGGTATGAACTCATCAATAAAGGGATGAACCTTGCATGCATCAGATGCAACTTTTGCCTTTAAATGCTTTCGTATTTCTTAGTATTTTAGGTAAGATAATAAGAAGAAAAAAACACAACATGTTAGAAATTAGACGGAGCAGAGAATCCAGAAAATAAAAAGATTTAATCTTCAATATCTTTGATCATATCCAACTTTTTGGTCATTACAACCTTTATAAAATAAGAAACATAAAAATAAGAAAAATTAAAAGTGGAACTTTAGAAGACAATATGAAGAATGAAGTCATTTCAAAGATACAAAAATAAGAAAAATGCAAAAAAAAAAAAATCAAACCACAAAGCCATCTCAAAGATCCACGAAAATACAATAACACAACTACATTTTAAGATCAAAGATTAAACCACAATAAAAATTAAAACCAAAAACAAAACAGCAAAAACCTTAGCAACCAACCCATCAACAAAAATAACACCTAGACAGTAAAACCCATAAAGCTAAATATACACAAATATGGGTTGAAAAAAAAACCCACAAAGATGAAGGGAAAGAAGGTAATAGGACATGCAAACAAAACCATCACAGCAAAACGAAAATGAAAACAAAGAATCACCTAATCAAGACAACAAAACATTCACAATCAAAGCAAAAGCCAAAACAAAAAAATATAAAGTTGGGATTTTAGAAATAAGATGAGCAGGAGAGAAAGCAAAGAAAGTTTCAAGATATCATCCCACAAAACCCAAATACGAATAACAACCAAAATCTGAAGAAAAAAAAAACATAAATGCCTCAGTAAAACTATGAAAAAAGAAAAACCTAAGGAAAACAAATGAAAAACATAAATGCCACCATACCTTGAAACTGAGGAAACCCAGAAGAAATAACAACCGAAAACTAAAATCTTCCATGCAGTGAAAAAAAATAGTGAGTTATTCAAAAGATGGTTCAAATTCATTTGTGATCTTTATTCTTTTATGTTCTCATTTGAAAGAGTAAGTTATTGCATTAAATATTCTTAAATAGTAATTTATGTTTCTCATGCTATTAAATGGTCTTGAATCATAATTTATGTTTCCCATGCTATTAAATGGTCTTTAATATTAATTTATGTTTTCCATGTTATTAAATGGTCTCGAATAGTAATTTATGTTTCCCATGCTACTGATTTGAAGAGACCAAAACATCCTGAGATTTCCTTGAAGAAACTTTACCATCTAGTGTTGGAGAAACTTAACAAAGAGAGTCATTTATCTATTCAAACAATGGAAAAATAATAAAAATAAAACCATTTAAAAATAAAACCTCTTAATAATGATTTTTCATCATTCTACTTCAGAACTTCGTTTTGGATCTTCAAAAATCTTTGATCTTCTCTTTAATAGAAGAAGAAAACATGAAAGAACAAAGGAAAAAAAATAAGAAACATTTGAAAACTCTAGAACACAAGTACTAACAAAAATTGAAAAACATAACATTAAAATACATACCTGGTAAAACATACAAAATCAAGCACCAAACACCAACGTACGAAATTCAGAAAACACAAACACGAAATCTAAAATGGTCTCAAAACAACTGAGATAGAGAATCCAACCAAAAACTCAAACACACAAACAAAGAAAAAAATGGCATACCTTAGGAACGTAGAAGAAGGAATGTAGACAACGAAACCACCTAACACTACTTTATTTAAAATGCAAATCATCTCAAAGTAACTAAGTTTAAATTATTAATGCATGCAACATCAATCAACTCATGCATAGTACTCCCTCCATCTAACCCTCAAACAAGTGGCCTTTTTAATCGTAGAAGAAGACCAAAGTCGATACCATAATGCCAGTAAAAAAATGTTGTTTAATCGCGTAAAAGAAAAACTTTGGCCTTTTTTGTGTCTTTCATTCTCTTCATGAATCTCAAAGAAAAACCTTCATCAAATAGAGGAGTAGTACAAAGAAAAGTAGTTACATATGGTAGAAGCATAAAAGACCGGAGAGAAGAAAAAAAGCTTAGACCTTTTGGGTGTTCTTCAATCAGTTCATTGAACCATTTCACAGAAAATCTACATGGATGTCCCATAAATCATTGATCCATCGAAGAGAAGAACAAAAGCTTCGACCTTTTTGTGTTCTTCAATCTGCTCATCAATCTCACAGAAAAACATATTTCGTCAATTACCAAGAAACAAAAAAAAAATTGAGTCAAAGAAAAAGAAAAGCTTTTACCTTTTTGGTGTTCTTCATTCTTTTCATGAATCTTAAAAAAACCTTCATCTACAAAGAAAATTAGTTACATATGGTAGAAGCAGAAAAGATCAGAGCCAAGAAAAAAAGCTTACACCTTTTAGGCGTTCTTCAATCAGTTCATTCAACTATTTTGCGAAAAATATTCATGGATGTCCCATAAATAATTGATCCATCAAAGAGAAGAAGAAAAACTTTGGCATTTTTTTGTGTTATGCAATATGTTCATCAATCTCACTAAAAAACATCATTTGCCAACTACCAAGAAAAATAAAACGGGTCAAAGAAAAAGAAAAACTTCTACCTTTTTGGTGTGATTCATTATTTTCATGAATGTCAAAGAAAAATATTCATCCAACAGAGAAGTAGAACAAAGAGAAGTAGTTACATATGGTAAAAGCAGAAAAGATTGGAGAAAAGAAAAACAAATTCACCTATCTTTTGTTGTTCAATCAGTTCATTCAACCATTTCGCAGGAAAGCTTCATGGATGTCCCATAAATCATTGATCTATCGAAGAGAAAAACAAAAGATTTGGCTTTTTTTGTGTTCTTCAATCTGTTCATCAAGCTCACCGAAAAAACATCAAGTTGTTACCTTTTTGTGTTCTTCATGGTATTCATGAATCTGAGAGCAAAACATCAATCCAAGAAAGAAATACAACAAAGAAAAGTAGTTTAATATGATAGAAGAACAAAAAATAGCTGAGAAGAAAAAAGTTGTTATCTTTTTTGTGTTCTACACGGTATTCATCAATCTGACATCCATCCAACAGAGAAATACAACAAAGAAAAAAAGTTAAATATGGTAGAAAAACACAAAATCGGAGAGAAGAAGAAAAGTTCTTACCTTTCTAATGTTCTACACGGTATTCATCAATCTGAGAGCAAAACATCCATCCAACAGAGAAATACAACAAAAAACCTATAGATCTTTTGCAAATTGCTTTTCTACAAAGCTTCATGGACGCAGCAAAATAAAATCCCTATTGATCTTTTGCAAACTTCTTTTCTGCAAATGAGAGACATTTGAAAGCAAAGCCCAATCATGACATGTAGCAGAAAAAGTAAAATAACCTAAAAGCCCAACATCAACTAAACATTTAACAAATAATTCGAGATCATTGCATGGATCAATCTGGAGTACCGAGATGGCCTTTCAACAAAGAAACATGAAAATAAGAACAAATTAGAGAAGAGAGGAAAAAAAGAGTAACGAATTAGAAGGAAAAAGTAGAAGAACCTAGAGTGGTCATAGTGTCGTAGAAGAAGCTTTGATAATGGAAGAGTGCACTCGTTGAAATCCAAAACCATGTTAACCTTGACGAACAAAACCTCGTTTATTGTTGGTTCTAAAGAAAAGAGTGTGGTTGATAAAAAAAAAGTGTGTTTTAGGGTTCAGAATTCAGAGGGTAGAAGATGGTCCAAGAATTTTTTGGCAATAGGAGGATGAAATAGTTTAAGAAAGATAGTGGGATGTGAAAGATATTTTTTAATTTTGAATAGAGTGGTGAGCGGAAGTTAAACTGAGAGAGGAATCACTCCAATTACTAAAAACCCAAAAATAAGGACACGTGTCACACATATAAATATGGATATTTACAAAATTTTCATGACAGAAGCTAAAAAAAGAAGGAAAATGGGATTTTACTGAAAAACCAAAAAAGAGGACAAGTGTCACTTGTTTAAATTGGGGTACTTGGGTAATATCTAGGGGTCATTGTTTTCTTATATTTTAGACTTTTATGCCGATTCTAACATAAACAGAGATATAAAATTTATTTAAATTATAAGTTGATTATTGTGTATATTTCAAATTGTAAATTAAATAATTTTTTTCTAATAATGATAGAAATTTGATTGAATTTGATTGTATCACATTAAAAAAAACTTTTATGTAATTAATGTTTTTTTTTTAATTTTAAATATAAAATTTGTGATAACTTAAAATTTGTATTTTAGGAGTGACTGTATTTTAAAATAATGAGATTATATTATTTTAATGATAAAATGTTAAGTATAAATAGAAAGTTCATAAAGGATCTTATTATTTTCATCTCTTTAAGAACTCCTATCTAAGAGTTATCTCTCTTCTTTCTAAGAAATTTGACTTTCTGATCATCTAATTAAAATCAGAGACCTCTAAGGTGATCATCTTGGTGAGCTCTTCCTTTCTATCATATCAGTATCTTCAAATTGTGTAAGTGGTTTTCTATTCATTTTCTTAGGGGTCTTTTTGTTCTAGGATTGTATATGATCGTGTCCTGGTCGCATATGGGGTTTTAGTCTTCTTTTTTAGTCTCTGTTGATCAATGATCATGATGATATGGTGTGATCATGTTTGTGATATTTCTATGTATGTGTAAATAGAGTATCATGTGAGTGAAAAGGTGTGGTTGTTATTTTAGAGTTGTGGGGTTAATCTGTCATGGTAAGGGAAGTTAGTTGCCTTTTGTGTACGTGAGTTTGATGTTTTGCATGTACGTGGTTGGATACATTTGATGATAAAATTTACTTGTTGTGGTGAATTTGTTTGGCATGTATGATTGATGTATTTTGGATTGTTTGATCAATGGTTGCATGTTATTGTTTAATCTTGTGGTAATTTGAAGAAAGTGGAATTTGAGTCACTAATCAAATTAATACCAACTCTTATGTTTTAAAAATTGTTTTAGACTAATACTTGAGAGGAGAACCACTTTGAGCAATGCAATAAGTCCATATTTCCCAAAAATCACCAAAATGCATCTATTGTGAACTGATGTAGCGCTAATTGGTAGTTTTCATCATTGAGCACCACTTTTTGCGAGTTGATGGGCATTAAGTGGCATTCAGGAAGTGTTGAGTGTCAGTCCTAGTGCAGGTTTGGGAGCATTTTGGCTCCACGATGCTGAGCACCAGACTTTGCCATTCAACGCCAGAATCTATCAATGAGCGCTAGCTTTCCGAATGGTCTGGCATTGAGCGGTGACATGATTCTACTAAGAACCAATATTTTTCGAGGCAAACAGCACTGAGTGTCAGATACCTTATTTTTTCTATTTTTCTTGTTTATTTTTGGAGGTTTGTGATTGATGCTAAGCATGTTTTATGGTTTTCATTATTATAAATTGAAGTGGATATGTTCTTGTGAGCATGTATGATGATGGTGTTTATAGGATTTCAAAGAGAAATAAAAATAACGATGATTCCACCTATAACCATTGTTAAACGATTAAAAAAGTAAAAAATTGAAAGAATAATGACGGTGGGGTGTCATAATCGTCGTTAAATCAAGAAATGACAACTATTTTGGTCACAATCGTCGTCAAAAAATATTTTTACAATGCTACTTCAAACAATTCAAATGATATAAAAGTAAAAAAGTTCCAACCATAATTAACTAAAGTTTTAACATAATTGATAAAGATATAAAAGTAGTATAAGCTAATATACTTTAACTTTTCAAATACTATAAATTCTTACATCTATGAATAAAATACTTTGCCCACATTTTTTGAACATAGGCTAATGTTTTTTAATCCAATGTTTGTACGTCATCAAAATTCTGCAAATGTGAATTGAAGACAAAATTAGTACATATGAAAACATGAATTATTCACTACAACAAAAAAATACAATAGGCAATAGTGAAAAACTACAACCTAAAGCTAAAAAATTGGTGCCTAAACTTTAGGCAACGAATTTGCAGTTGTTGTGTATGTTGGGCAACTATATTTCTCATTTAGGCCATAACATTGTACAATCGTTACCTATTATGCAACAATGAAACAATTGTTGCCAAAGATATCATAATAGGCAACATTTTTGTAAACACAACGATTTTGTTTTTTGTGTTACTTATTCTTTTAATCAAGGATTATGAAAATATTGCCTATACTAAACCATGAATAGACAAAACTTTTTCAAATGTTGAAATATAAACGTATAACGTCTTAAATTAATTTTACAATATTATTTTGAATTTTATTACATTTGGACAATCATATTCTAAAGGGATAAATATGTTTTTTGTTCTCAAACTTTTAATGGATTTTGAAATTAGTCCTTGTGTGAAGCTATAACCTATTTTAGTCGTCCAACTTTTGTATTATTTTTTTTGTTTTAGTTCTTTTTCTATAACGACGTTAATAGCTTGTTGACCTATACAATGGCGTTCCATGTTGTCATGTGAATTTTTTTGACATCATACGACATGTGTTGTTGAAATTATTATTTCTATTGATTTAATTAAAAATTGAATTTGAAAAACCTATTAAAAATTGAACTTAACTTTTCCTTACAAAGTAACCCTAAGAATTGAATTAAAAAAAGCAAGATAGTTGTTGTTCGAAAGAGACCGAGAAACTCGAGCATTAACGAATTGTTGAGGACGAGTGCGTTGGTGAAGAACAATGGTAAAAAATACTACAATCATATTCAGAGGTTGTTGAAAAGGAAAGGTATCTTGTCATCCTTTCACTTGCGTCAAGCAAACCCATTATCGTTCAACTTTCGCCAAGTAAGATTTGCCATTCTATGTTTATTTTGATTGAAAATTGGGGTTTTATCAATGTACATTGTGGTTTTGTATTATGATTTTTTTTGTGGTTGTTCAAGGTTAACATGTTTTGTTCCCATTTAGGGTTATTGATGAGTATGAACGATTTTGTATAAAAATGCAGGGCATGGGTTTCACTTTGGAGATCATGGAATTATGTGTCAACAAGCGACTACCCGTGAGCAATTTCAAGCATACAACATATCGAGTGTCAGGAAGCTAGTTATTAATAATATGGAATTATGTGTCAACGAGTAGTTACCCGCGGACAATATCGAGCGTACCACATGCCGAGTGTGAGGGTGCCAACTATTAATCATATGAAATAATGTGTCAACAAAACAACCTATGATCCTAGTCATGTCGAACGACTCATAATGAGTTATGTTAAGGTTTGCCATAAATATTTCAGATGTCTTTATGACTCGAACAATGACATATGGCCGACACAGTCGAACGACGTCTAAGTTAAACAAGTCAACTGGTAATTAAGGATAAACAAGTCACTAATAAGGTTTTTAAAGCAATTGAGCCTTATTAGATCAATCCTAATCAAAGGTCTATGTAGAAAATTATAAATACAAGTCAAAGATAAGGTTTTTGGAACTTTTTTCTCGCATTTATTATAGCATTAATTGCTATTGTCAATCGAACCATTGCTGACTTAAGCATCAAAGTCTCTATAATAGGTACACCGATCGATTGGAGCACCGAGTGGACGACAAGAGTATTGGACGGACGATTAGAGTGAAAGCTAAAAGACTGGACAAGTTGTTCAAGTAGACGTTATCCCCCTATATTTGAAACAATTTTGAACTCCCAATTTTTTAGGATAAAATTTGAGTTATTGGTTGAGGAGTAAGTATGAAATGTGTACTTCCTTTATATAATTATGTATAAGTACGATTTTGAATCCCAGTAATACTAAATAATAAAAATATATATTCTATTGTAAACAATTAGCTAGGTAGATACATCTCTATTAAAGATTTTTTTTTATGAAATGTTATTCCTCTCATTTGTTGTTGAGTGAATGCTCTTTATAGTGTCTAAGCTTCAATTAGCGAAGAGAAGAGCATATATACCAAATAAAATATAAGATGACTCTTAATCACTCATATATGCGTTTGATTGTGAAACAAGATAGACAAATGAGAGGAATTGGTTCTACTTGAACTCATTTTTAAATTTATTTTACTATGAAAAGGCTACAGACAATCCAAGTTCCTCGTGTATTTATGACAAATTTTGTCTGTCGTTCTTTGTGTAAGCATGTGATTTTGTTGTCGGGACCATACAGATGTGGTGTGATTTTCTTTGATGGAACCATCCGAGGCTATACATATCACAAAAATATCCCACAAAATATAAATTTCAATACTTTTCTTTAGAATAATGAAATCACAAGTAAATATACCACATTTTATTCAAAACTTCAATACTTTGTTTTTGTGTGTTTGATCTAATATTTGAAGTTTTAATATCTACAATTTCAGATATTTAAAATAGTTTCAGCTTAAAGATAAAACATGAACTGAAGTTTAACTTGATAACTTCTAACTAAACTTGTACCGAATTTGTGATTTTTTTTTACTTATGTTATTCAACTCGTCTAATTTATATCCTAACATGAGAACTTATATTAAAGCTTTAGAAGTTCACATGCAAATCAAAACCAAATAATATGAGTGTTATCATGTTCATGTCCTTGTCAACTTAGGCAAAAGTTTGAGAATTTCCCATCTTCTCAAATTCCGTTCCGCTTTCCACTTGTCTCCAAAATCACATCCCTAAAAATACGTAATTACATAATTATATATTTTTTTCGAGTCAAAGATATTAGAGAGATTTGGTACATTTTTTATTAAAACATTATTACTAAATTTAAAATAAATTTTTTGAAATTTTAAACATTGAAACAAAAATTAATAAGATCTTAAGAAATTTTACATCTTACAAAGCATAAAAGAACTTACCAAATAATATTACAAACCTCGAAAACAATATTTCTGCGTTCAAATTTTTGTAAAATATGTAAAGCTGTGAAGTGTATAAATTACAAACCTCTTAAGTTGGTTTATTATGTATAAAGTCTTCCAAATTTTGAAACACGAATTGGAATATATAAAGCCTAGAATATCATCGGACAAGTTTAAGAAAAAAAAAAGTTTAAAAAAATTCCACAAATTAAAAGTAACACATGAGTTCGTAAAATTAAAATCGTTTTCAAATTTTTATTTTTAATCTATATATAATCTAATTAAAATAAATAAAACATTTAAAATATTAGGTGCCATTAAACTGGTCCTTAAAAAATTTAGAAATACGATTTTGTTTTGATTGAGTGCTTGAATACAACAAAACATAGAGGAGTATAACAAATGATGATCAAATTATGTGTGCATGTGTTTTGTCTAATAGACAATAGAGTATCATGTTAAGTTCTAATTCTTCTAATAAAATAAATGATTATCAACCGAATGATAAATATGAACCAAGCAAACAAGAACTCGAAGAATACTCTAACCTTGTGTTTGGATGAAGCATTTCAGCAATACTTAGAAATTAAAATGCTTTGCATTTGAATTGTTTGCAATTAAATTTCATTCATTTTTTAAATAATTTGTTTGGATAAGGGAATTAAAATACCTTATATTTCAATTCTTGTTTGGAAAAAAAATTTGAATTTATTATGAGATAAAATTCAATTTTAACAATATTTATTTTAGGCTTAATTATGTTTTGAGTTCATGATAAATTTGGAAACCTGACGATCAAGAAGGGCCCGACGACACGGACGGGTTCAACGACCCGGACGGGCCCGACAACCTAGACAGGTCGACGACCTAGACAGGTCGACGACCTGGACGGGTCTAACGACTCGAACGGGCCTTCCAAACTGTCGGGCCCGTCTGAGTTGTCGGGCTTGTCCGGATAGCTTGACCCGTCCGAGTCGTCGGGTCCGTCTGTGTCATTGGAACCATCCATGTCGTCGGGCCTGTCTGGATCGTCGGGCTTGACGGTTTGGAAGGGTTCGTCCGGGTTGTCGGGCCTGTCCAAGTTGTCGGGCTTGTTCGGGTCGTCGGGCCCAACGATTTGGAGGGGCTCGTTCGGGTCGTCATACCCGTTTGGATTGTCGGGCCCGTCAGATCATTGGTCTTGTCCGGATAGTCTTCCCCGTTCGAGTCGTCGGGCCATTCTGGGTCGTCGACCCGTTTTGGTTGTAAGGCCTGTTCGGGTCGTTGGGCCCGTCCGGGTCGACGGACAGGCCCGTCTGGATCATTGAGCCCATTTAGGTCGTCGGACCCGTCTGGATCGTCGAGCCCATTTGGGTCGTTGGACCCGTTTGGGTCGTCGGCTCTGTCTGGGTCGTCGAGCCCATTCGGGTCATCGGACCCGTCTGAATCGTCGACCCCGTTTGTGTCATCGGGCCTACCAAAGAGTCTAGAATGTGAGGTTGAGTGAAAAGAATTTCAAATTCCACTTATTTTGAGGATATTTGAATTTCTACTAATTTAGCTAATTGAAATCCCTCAAAAAAAAAAAGCTTGCATTTGAAATGCTTTTTAATTTATGTATCCAAACAAAGCATTTCATTACAAAGAAATCTAAATTCTTCAAAACAATGAATTACTTCATTAAAATACTCTATCCAAACACACTCTAAAGATTAATTGTGTTTTAGAAAATGTCTTTACTATGTGCCATCAAGAAATTCAATGTCGATTTTGACCAATAATTTTTAAAAAGTCAAAATAATATACTCAAAATTTTTATATTTAATTATTGTCATTAATACAATATAAATAGGTACATAATTTATTATAATTGTAACTATAAAAGAAATCGTACATATTTAAAGGATTACCCTTCGTTCCTTCACATTATTGAACTCATCAATAATTGAATCAAAAATAAAATTTTTAGTTATTTCTTTTTCAATATAAATTTGTTGACAAGAAATTTATCTTTCATTTTATTCCACAATTTTGTTTTGATAATCTTCATTGCAGAAAATGATCTTTATGTTGTAGTTGTAGAAACAGAAATAGTTCAAATAAGACGAATTAAATGATCAATCGAATAAAATGTCTTTAACTTTCCTGTTATTGCTAAAAATTAGCATAATTCAAGCATAGATGATAAATTATTCTAATTTGGATGGTTAAAAACATCAACAATAAAATGTCGAAGTTGAAATTTTAATCTGATCTTTTCTTGCTCACTAAAATCGGTAAAATTTGTTCACAATAGTGCATATATCCTCAATGTTAAAAGCTTTATAAGCATTATTAGAAACTAAAGCATTGCTTAAAGTTAAAAGTTCACTTGTTTGCTCACTAAAATTATCATTTACTTCTTGTAGTTGTTTATCTACTGTAACAAAAAAAATCACCCTACAATGATGTTCTATAGTGACATGATATTTTGATTTTGAGAATGACCATGACGTGCAACATAATTAGATTTAAAATTAGGAATATCAATGGCATGTTGCTCCCAAAACAATATCACACCTATCAATAAATTTTTCTAAGAAGTTTTGAATCAAAATTTTAGTAGAACAAACCAATTTTATAGCATTCAATATATCTTAAAATTATTTTTGCAAAGCTTGACAAAGAAAATTAGTAGTTCTCGTAATTTCATTCATCATGTGTACACAAGTCTAGCAATACACATACATTAGATCAATTGTTCATACATTGATTTACAGTTTTAGTGAGTCTACTCTACATATTTTTGCATATGCTTTATATTTTCAGAAATTCTGCTCTATATTTTTGTACATTTTTACCCTTTATATCTTTACAAATTTTGTTATTTATAAATTTACAAACATATTGACTTTCTAAACCTATAAATCATTTTTCATGTTGAATCTATTCAAAACTTAAAGGTTAAATATGTTTTTAGCCTCTGAACTTTAGTGCGAAATTGAAATTTGTCAATGTTTGAAATTAATACATTTTAGTCTAAAAATGAATAGATATAATCTTTTTAACTCAATTGCGTTAAATTTTTTTGACATATGCATATTAATATTTGAATTATTTAAACACATTTGTCACGTCAAAAAAAATTAATATAAATGGATTAAATATACTACCTATTGATTTTTAAATTTTGAAAGCTAAAATGTATCAAAATTCGATTGTTCGGAAATTAAATTCTAACTTGTTTTTGAACCCTTTCAATCACAGTTCAGAAATTATGTGTAAATACTTGCTGCAGAGTGCTATCTAAGTAATTTTTTAGTGCACATATTCTGTTTGGGTAAAATAATTCAAGAAGTGTTTCTATTCGGAGATTTATTTAACGAAGATATTTTAGACAGATAGCACAAGAACATTCTGATTTTGAAAAGCAAATTGGAGTACTTGTTTTAGATTTCTAGTACACAAAGGCAAGTCTTTTCAAAAAGAAAAAGCAAAGCAAGCTCAAGCATTCAAATCAAACTCTATAAAGATAATAATAACCACCAATGTTGCCTATCTTATATCAACTTTGTCGTCTTCAGCAAAAACAAAGTCACATCAAGAGTGCTTTGTCCAAAAGATTCCCTATATGACGATATTTCAAATTAATGGTCAAGTTAGTAACAATAACATGAGAAAATGGTACATGCCAACCATTTGGGGCCCCACAAGCCTCATGATGTTTTGTGTTGATAGAGAAGCCAACTTGGCACGTAATGAGAAGATTCTACATGTAAAGTCTATCAATTAAATTACCATATTACAGTGTTGCATGATCAACCCCACCTAGAAATGAATTCCACTTTTTAAGAAAAAACAAGGACTCAATTATAATAAAGCGCAAATGCATCAAATCAACCTTGAATCACTATAAGGTCACACGATATCAACAGTGACACAACCAACACCAAAAAATGTATTTCCGTGATGTGACAACTACCAAGAAAATAGAACATTATCTTAAAAGTTTCGATCAGAACCAAGAATTGAATTTCAGTGATGTAACAACTAACAAGGAAATAACACAATTCAAATAACTTGTGGCATGGTTACTCTGCTCAAATTGATGAAAAGATATTTAGTAAGTAGGTATCAGTGTTATCACCTAGGAGCTGCAAATTAATCTTTAGAAGCTAACTATAACCAGAATTTCTAGTTTACACTGCATTCTCCTCCCAGATATGCTTGAAGACTAATTTCATTAATCAAGGTTTTGTTTCTGATATCTCATTTTCTATGGGGTTGATGCAATATACACGTGACCCAATATGCTTCACCTTTAGACCAGCTTTTTCACAACCATTGAAGAAAAGAGATTCATCTTCCTTCCCAATTCTGCGTCTCCAGCTCATTAAAAATGCTGGCTGCGGCAATACTACATCTCCTGCCAACACAAAATTCAGTAAAGATGCAAACTTGAGTAGCTAAAGCATGTTGGTTAGAAGGGTCTCTACATAATACCATGACTCTCATCATTTCCAGTCGGAGAAACCACTCTGCTATGCCGGGGCTTGTAACATTTGAGAAGAAAGGAAATGGTCTGTATCAAATTTGCATACTGCTTTACATCTACAAACATTTAAGATTTGATACATATTAGTGACTATTTTCATAAGTTATGATGATAGAATGGGCCTAATGAGGCTCTAGAGAAGGAAAATCAAGTGGCTTAATGGATTTTATAGGATGGTCTTCAAATATAAAAGAGAAAAATGTTTTTAAGATTGTTTAGTTTATATGAACAATCTTACATTGTTTAGTTACATGAACAATCTTATAAAATGTTAACAATCTTACATTAAGATGAGTTACTTGATGCTGTAAGTCTCGAGGTTATGCTAACTAGTAAACCGGATTCGGATCTTCCTTTATGCTGAAGTCTTAACAAATAATCTCTTTCCTTTATGAAAGACAGTGAAGAGGACAGAAATTCAACACAGAAGAGATGAGAAACACAAATCTTAACATTTCCCACACAGCATGATGATCAAGAAATTTGTCTAGTAATTATGAATTGGACATGTGTGACCATGATTGACCAGAACAGTATTCACTCCTTGAATTTAAAAAAAAAAATTAGGTTATTAAAACTCAAACAAAAATCCAGATACAATTAATTATTACAAAATTGGCCAAATACAAAATATTCATAGATGCAATTATATATTAAGTAAATACCAAAATTGGTCCTCGAAAGATGAGTGTGTTGGCTGGTAGGTCCTTAATTAAAATTTTCATATAAATGAGTCTTTGAAAAATTCATCTGCTTGCATATAAGCCCTTTCATATTAAATACAAATAAAAACTTGTGTTTACGTATCAAATACTCATAATGGACTTATATGCAAGCAGATGAAATTTTCAAAAACCCATCTACATAAAATTTGAATGAGGGTAGCGCACTCATCTTTTAAGGACCAATTTGGACATTAATTAAGTATTGCAAGATGATGAAATTAAATGACATTTCAATAATTATTAAACAAGTACTTTAATTTGGTTACATCATTTTTTAATTTAATGGAAAGAAGATTATTAGTGAGAATTAGAGCTCAGAAAGAAAAGGACAGAGTACAAGCTCAACCCTTCCACTACAATCACAAAATCTAGAAAATCGTTTACAAATTGTATTCACGCCAGATTGAAATTACCAATCTTGGTATTCCAGCAAACAATGATCACCAAGTCACAGAGCTCAAGATAGATGCTCAGTCGCAACTAAACCTGACAATGATCACTCATACTGATAGAACCAAATGCCATGAACTCATAATGAAAAGTGTAGCATGAAAAATTACATGAAAATGACTTGTACACGTTTATTTTTCATTACTTTATCTCAATGAGATCAATATAACAACCTTAACATATAGAGTGTAATTTCTGAATATATTTATTAAACCAAATATGTCCAAAGACAATGTATGCATACATAAAATCAAACATAGAATACAAAACACAAAAGTGACTAACTTCAACTAAACCAAAGATTCCTCAAAATGTAAAACACCCATATAAGCTACATGAAAGACCTGGGGTGGAAGTACCTTAGTGAGAGGATCTTTCATCATGGAGTTTGTCCCTAATTGTTCTATTGAAAAATTATTCACTTTGTACCCTATTGTTAGAATACGATACAACTGATTTATTGACACAGTATAACTTTTTGGTTTTTTCAATTTCTTTCACAATACGCAGTCCTGTAACAAAATTCCTTAGCCATATTCCTTATTTGATGCTGATAGAATATTAAAGGTGTATGTGAGAAGAAATAAGAACTGAATTAGTTAGTTAGTTAGTCTGGTAGTAGGTTGTTAGGGAATGAAAGTCTGTTTTAGGAAGAGTATAAATAAGAAGGGGGGTAGTGTTGTAAAAGGAGAGATTCTTTTGTTTGTTGTAAGTGTAAACAGGAGTCCTAACAAATCCTGTGAGGGGGGAATTGTTGTCTTTCCCTGGACACATTCTTTGAGAGAGTAATAAAAGTTTGTTTCTGTTTTCTTTCTGTGTTGGTGTGAGTGAGTTCTGCACGAGTGGCTTGGGTTTCTAGCTCTAAGAAACCTAACAATTGGTCCGACCTGCCGGATCCAAGGGCCTGTTATCATGGAGGGAAGAGTTGCTGCGTTGGAAAGGTGGATCCGCGAGAATGGGAAGATTATCTTGGAGATTCAAGAAAATCTTCACGAAATCAGAAATATGATCAAGAATAGTAAGAAATCAGAAGAAGGGTCTGAGAAGAGTTCTGAAAATGGGGAGAACTCTGTTAACAACAAGAAAGGAGTTGTAAAGATGATCAGAAAGGAGGAGTCTGATTCTGACAGTGAAGAAGAGGTCCAGAAGCAGTGGATGAAAAGGGTAGAATTACCAACTTTTGAAGGCAGTGATCCTATGGGCTGGATTGCTAGAGCAGAAAAGTTTTTTGAGATTCAAAATATTTCTCCAAAAGAGAAATTACGCTTAGCATTCATAAGTATGGAGGGAAACGCTAGTCATTGGTTTAGCTTCTGGAAAAAGAAATCCAAGAACCCATCTTGGGAGAGTTTTGTCGAAGCTTTGAATAAAAGATTTGGAGGCAAGGATAGGAGTACAGTCTTTGAGAAA
>Ga0099822_1004620_pt1 | contig 17946 bp, 7 predicted proteins | sample CowpeawhiteBW_FD_76839 | JGI IMG/M metagenome (GOLD analysis project Ga0099822, IMG submission 76839) | Root nodule microbial communities of legume samples collected from California USA - Cow pea white BW | ecosystem: Host-associated > Plants > Roots > Nodule | place: USA: California | collected...
ATATTTATAAATATATATATATATATATATATATATATATATATATATATATATATATATATATATATATATATATATATATATATATATATATATATATATATATAAAAGGTTCCATAGTCATATATAAAAATCTTCTCTTCCAATATATATTTTTTTCTAATCTACCTAATGTTATTTGTTATATTGACATTCATAAGCGTGAAACATCTTTAGATTATGATCTGATTTAATCTGATGTAGGAACCTTCTTAAAAAAATTCATCTTATTACATAGTATATTGATTAAAAGAATTTATTGTATTGTGTTATTGTTATATTTCATATCGTTAGAATATAATATAAAATTAAGCGGTCATCAATCTTTTTATTTATATTACAAATTTTAAGATAATTATAATTATAATTTCAAACTGAATCCAATGTTCATATATTTTTTTATGTGCAATATATTATATATAAGAAAAACTTTTACAATAACTTTGTAACTATATTGGATAATAAAGAGTTAACTTAAGAAATTAAAATTATATTTCATATTTTGTTTATAATTTAATTTATTTCTCACTTTAATATGTTATGTATTGTTTTTTAAAAAGAGAAATATTTCTTTTAGTGGAAATGAGTTTTACAACCACTTCATTTTTCATATTTATTCCCAAGTTGGTATTGAATTCTAGGATCATGTATATTTTTTTTATCAATAATGATTATTTGAAGACAAAAGATGAAAAATCATTTATCATATTAAAATATTTTCAAAATCAACATTTTAAATATCATTATTATTTTTATTAGTATACTTTTGAATTAATGTGAAAAATGATTAACCTGTGTTTTGTGCCATGCAAACATACAAACACTGGTGTTTTTTTTTTTTTTAATATTTCAGTTTAATTATTCAAAAAAATAAAATAAAATCATGAACTATGAAGATGGTGTGGGGGTTGGTGGCTTAAACCCTAGTACAAGAAGCCGCTTCTTCCAGACCCTCCTCTTTATTCTCATAAACCCCACGCACACTCTCCATTTCTCACTTTGCCTTTGCACTAGGTGCTCCATTGCTGCATTTTCTTTACTTTCTCTCTTAATTTTTCATATTCCCATCATGTATCGCTTTGCTTCTAGCCTCGCCTCCAAAGCAAGGTCACCCTCTTATCCACTCTTGCTTCTGTTTGTTCTTTTTTATTCCTGTGTTGTTTGGAAGTCAAAATGTTCCTTTGGGTCACAGAAAATCTTGCAAAATGGATCAAAATTTGATTTTTTTTAATCATTACCTCACTGGGTATTGTGTGTTTGATTCTTACATGTTGGGTGCTACGTTGTGGGTTTGGAGGCTAACACTTGATTGGGATTGATTGGGTTTTTTTGACTTTGAATTGCTGTTTCTTTGGTTGCAGAATTGCTAGGAGTGGCAGCAAACAGGTGGAATTCTAGTTCTTTAATGACACTTTTTTATAGTATTGTAACGCTGGCATTTGAAATTTGAGATTTTATTTTTGGAGATTTGTGTGAGTGAATCCTTAGTCTTTTCTGTTTTGTTTGTCTGTTCTCTTTTGCTGCATGATTTAGGTTGGAAGTACGTTGAGCTGGAGGCGAAATTATGCGGCTAAGGACATTAAATTTGGTGTGGAGGCTCGGGCTCTGATGCTTAAGGGTGTTGAAGAACTTGCAGATGCTGTCAAAGTAACCATGGGTCCCAAGGTAACCGAGGGGATTGTTTGATTGCTTCTTGAGTTTGTTGTTTTCTTAAAATCATTGTTGATGGGGGAGTGTTAATATTTGTGAAGGAGGTAGAGTAAGGGGTAAGTGTAGAAGGATTGTCACTTATGTATTATTGTGGCTGCAATCTCATTTGTTTAAGAAGTCAACTTTTTGCTTTCGAGGGACAAAACCAGTATTTTACAAAAGAATGAACGACATTAATGCTAGTCTGTTTTGAGGTATTGCCATTGTTCAATAGTTGATTAATGTTGAATTTATTCTCTTTAAGGGGCGTAATGTGGTAATTGAGCAAAGTTTCGGTGGCCCTAAAGTAACTAAAGATGGAGTAACTGTTGCAAAGAGCATTGAATTCAATGATAAAGTGAAGAATATCGGTGCCAGTCTCGTAAAGCAGGTTGCTAATGCTACTAATGATGTGGCTGGTGATGGTAAGCTGATATATCTAACGCTTTTATTATTTAGTAATTTCAATTTTACCATGACTGAATAATGAGGGAGCATTTTAATTGTTTTGCAGGAACCACATGTGCCACGGTCCTTACACGAGCCATATTTACCGAGGGCTGCAAATCAGTTGCAGCTGGAATGAATGCAATGGACCTGAGGCGTGGTATAAGTATGGCTGTTGACGCTGTTGTAACAAACTTGAAAAGCAGAGCTCGCATGATTAGCACATCCGAAGAAATAGCACAGGTTTGTGGAACCTCTTTGTTAGAATCTTTCCTTGCACATTGCAGGGGATGCTAATATGGACTTAAGTTTTGAATTTGAATTGTCAGGTTGGTACAATATCTGCTAATGGAGAGCGAGAAATTGGTGAGCTGATTGCCAAAGCTATGGAGAAAGTTGGCAAAGAGGGAGTTATCACCATTTCAGTAAGTTCTAATCTGATCATGCTATTTATTGGTGTTTTATATGCCTGTTTTACTTGTAGAAAGATTTTTATTTTTATTTTTATTTTTATTTTTGCTGTTTTACTTTTCTCTGTGGAAATAAGTGAGCGTTGTTTAGTTGTTTTGAATTTTTACTCCTTTCATATTTTTAGCTTATTATAAGCCTTGATCATGGAACTATTTCAGGATGGCAAAACTTTATATAATGAGTTGGAAGTTGTTGAAGGAATGAAGCTTGACAGGGGCTACATATCTCCTTATTTCATAACAAATGATAAGAACCAGAAATGTGTATGTTCTTTCTTATCTATGTAATTCACAACATTAGACTATTTATGGCAGTTTTTGATATCCCTTGCTCATGAATCTTTGTTTTATATATACTTACCATGCATGTCTTGTTCCTGTAGGAACTTGAGGATCCCCTCATTCTAATCCATGAGAAGAAAATCTCAAGTATAAATGCTGTAGTTAAAGTTTTAGAGTTAGCTTTGAAGGTGAGAAGTGCCATTCCCTTTCTTTTGCATCTGACTTTTAAAATATTGATATTGGCTGTTGACACCTACTCTCTTTTCCAGAGACAAAGACCATTATTGATTGTTGCTGAGGATGTTGAAAGTGATGCACTTGCAACACTTATTCTAAATAAGCTTCGGGCTGGAATTAAGGTTTGTATTGCCTGCTTGGCTGTAGGTTCCTAAAACTTTGTATTGTTAATTTTGTGGAGTTGAGCTTATATATGAAGCTTTGCTTGTAGGTATGTGCAATTAAAGCCCCTGGTTTTGGTGAAAATAGGAAGTCCGGTCTTCAAGATCTTGCAGTTCTAACAGGAGGAGCAGTAAGTTTACTGTTTTGAGGTTACTGCTGCATTAAAATTTATTTTGTTAACTTACTAATGATACCTTTTCTGTATCCCAATAGCTTATCACTGAAGAACTTGGCTTGAAGCTTGAAAAAGTGGATTTGGATATGCTTGGCACTTGCAAAAAAGTAAGAATTTAGCTTTATTTGTAAAACATTTGAAGGCACTGTAGAACTTTTAATGTTGTTTACTGGTTCTGGTTGAGGATGTTGAATTTCCTGTAGCAACTCTCTTGTTTGATATTGGAATATATTTTTGTTGTGTTCTCTGTTCTTATGATGGAAGTACATAGGGTTAGTATGGGCAACTCACTTAGGTTCTCATTGTTGCAGATAACAATTTCTAAGGATGACACTGTCATTCTTGATGGAGCTGGTGACAAGAAAGCAATTGAGGAAAGATGCGAACAGGTTTGACTGAGTTTATTTATAGATTTGGTTTCCCCATTATACATGTATTCTATGTTCCGTCAACATGTCAGATTTAATGCCACATCTGATTTGTTTGTGATGACTTTTTTTGACAAACAGATTAGGTCAGCAATTGAAAATAGCACCTCAGATTATGACAAGGAAAAATTACAAGAAAGATTAGCCAAGCTTTCTGGTGGTGTTGCAGTGCTCAAGGTATACCTACTTTTTTCATTTTGTTTTAATGGTTTGTCCGTTGTGAAAATCCCACTGAGGTTCTACGTTGACAAGAGTAACATTTGAGAAATAACTTACTACAGATTGGAGGAGCCAGCGAAGCTGAAGTTGGTGAAAAGAAGGATAGAGTGACAGATGCCTTGAATGCAACTAAGGCTGCTGTTGAAGAGGGCATAGTACCTGGTAAAATATCAGTGCATACAGTTGATTAGTTTTACAATCATGAATCAGATCTGACCTCAATTTGTTCTGATACTTCAGGTGGCGGTGTTGCTCTTCTATATGCATCAAAAGAGTTGGATAAACTTCAAACTGCTAACTTTGATCAGAAGATTGGCGTCCAGATTATCCAAAACGCTTTAAAGGTTTGTTTTTTGAATTGCTCTTCTGCTCCTCATATTACATTTTTGATTCTGACACTTGTGCAAGCAAAACTTGCTCCAAGATTTTTTTCTCATCCTAGTGTTCATTCTACTGTATGAGTTTATATTCCTAAGATCCATGTTGTTAAAGACTTTTAACTGAAATTGCTAATATGGGTTGTCATTCTATATTGCTTGTCCCCAAATATAATGCAGACACCTGTGCTCACAATTGCATCAAATGCGGGAGTTGAGGGTGCGGTTGTTGTTGGTAAACTATTGGAACAAGGTGATAATGATCTAGGATATGATGCTGCCAAGGGTTAGTGTTCTTTTATTTCATTTTCCCTGGTTGTGTTTTCATTCCTCGTCAGCAGAGAGACTGATTTTGCTGATGCATTTTTATTTTTGTTTTTCTGTTCCGTAATTAGGCGAGTATGTGGATATGGTTAAATCCGGAATCATTGACCCATTGAAGGTGATTAGGACAGCCTTGGTTGATGCAGCAAGGTAGGATATTCTGTAATTTTATGTTGATATTGATGCATTTTAACTATTTGTTTGTGATGTACTTGGTTATAACTTCTAGATTTATATTGATACATTTCTACTCTGGGTTTTTAAAATGGTGTCATGTGTACTTTTTTGTTGTTATGTAGATTGCTTAATGTTTATGACCCTTTTTCTGCAGTGTATCATCTTTGATGACAACAACTGAAGCTGTCGTGTCTGAACTTCCTAAGGATGATAAAGATACCCCAGCTATGGCCGGTGGAATGGGTGGCATGGGTTATTAACCGGCTTCGATTGATTTGATCGCACCTGAAGACAAAGAATTGGTGCTGATTACAACCTTTTTTTAGCTGAATTATTTGTGAAGGCATCACTGTAATCATAGTGAGAGAACGAGATGTAGGTAAGTAAAATTGACTGCAATAATTCAAATTAAAAGACATTTATTTGTAACAATTTTTACCTCCCAAATCAAGGTATTGTTCCGGGAAAGTTGTTTGTTTAAGGTATTCTTGATCTTCCGATCGATCATATTTAGCACCAATATCCGAAACTGGAAACAATCGTCATAATTTATCTTTTATCCGACCTAGCTATAGTTTTTACAATGTAACGATTTGACATAAGTACCTCGATGAATCATGGTCATCTGAACGAAAAGTAGAACTAAGTTTGTTTCCCATCTGGTTACGGTTTTCACTTTTATTGTCTCCTGATGATCGAGATGTGCTTTATTCTGTTTAGTTTGGATTTTATCATTAGTGCAGAATTCCATGACCTGGGGAACAGTAAAGGAACAGATAGGTCTGAAATATGTGCCAAACCAATTCTTAATACATTGACATACACCATACATATAAGTCATTGGAAATGAACTGTTTCAAAATTTCCCTAATAAATAACACCCTTCTAGAGATATTCAGATATACACACGCTGTATCGTTTTTTAAGCTTATTCTTATTCTTCTCTCAGCCTCATTTGCCTCTACGCCGATTTTTTGTTGTTGCGCAATTTGAACAGTACCATTTTCCTTTTGGTTGCTCTTTCAGACCAACACAACCGAAATGAAACCACTCTATTTTGCACTGTAAATTTAAATAGATCAAGGAAATGATGTGTAAGCATTGTAGGTAAAATGGACAAAAAATGTATTTGGAAAAAATAAACACCTACGTTGGGGTTATCACATGCAACCATTGCTCCATAGCTAACTTGATTACAAAAGCAGTATGTGGGTTCATTTGGATCAACAGGTAAATCTAAATCCATGCCAGTTGGCTTTGCTGTGGTCTGTGCTTCTGTTGCCGCCGCTGTGACCAATGTGGTTTGGCGTGTTCTGGAGAGTTAATTCAAAATATGCATCAGCTTGTAACTTTTTTGTAAGCTCTTCGTAATCGGAAAACAGGAGAACAAAAAGAGAAAGCTAAAATTATTATTACCACTCGTCATTATATTAAATGTTTTAGGGAAAATGCTGTTTTGAGAGTAAAATGAAATCTGCTGCTGTTGATCATTTCCGATATTGATTAGATATTAGGAATTATAAAAATAAATTCCGATATTTTATTACATCATAAAGATTTTTCATTATGAAAAACATTTCTGAAAATAAATTTGGCTTCCAAAATAAGTAGTATTTTGAGGATCTAGAACTTTCATATACTTGGTACTTAGGATTAATTGAGGTTCAACTACATATAGAGATGCTATGATTGATGACAGTAAGGTATCCGGACAGCGATGTACAAGCACATAACAACAAGGAAGTATAGCATAATGTCAAATGTCGTGAAAGTATTAAATGAAGAAAAGGCATATAAACATGGGATGATAGCAGGAGAACATCATACATTTCTTACAGCAAAATTGACATCTGCCTATTCATTAACTTCTCTGACTCGATGCTTTTAGGTATCACAAATTGAATTCAAGTAACAAAAACATTCTATTCTTCACCAAGCGTAAAGTAGAGACTGGGAGCAGGTACAGGCACTGTTGCTAATAATTAAGAAAAAATATATTTAGTATCATGGCACTAAGCATCTTCCCTGTCAAGAGTACGTTCAAAAAAGGGAAGAAGGTTATTGTTTTCAATGTGGCCACTGGCAAGCCATTTGGGATTCTATTTTAGGGGGGAGAAAGATAATTCAAAGGTCTTGAATTCATGAAACCAAATTCAGTGCTGATCAGCAAGGAGTAGTTTCCTTATTTTAGGCCTTGAGGACAAGGTGGTTTACCGGGAGTCATTGATAGGACCAAATCTGATTCAGGCCCTTATAATTTGCAATAGGAAGTTATTTTTGCATCAATTTCGGATTAGGCAGTTATAGGTTATTATGACGTGACAGTTATAAGTTATTTTATATTAATTTGGGTACAGACATTAGAGGAACTGAGGTATGATATTGTTAGGTGGAAACCCCGAATTTGTACTCGAGAAGTAATTCTGGAGTTCAGCACAAAACAGTACCATAAAGGCAGGATTCTTATTTAGGAAATGCATGTGTGACAGTCAAAAAGCAAAAAGGATAATTTATAAGCTATTACAAAATCGATTAAAATGATTTCTAGAAGAGTTACATACTTTTTTCGCCCTCCTCTACCAGTCCCACTTTCATTACCCCTTCCAGATTTTGTATTACCCTCTGGTCCTGAAGCAGGCACTCCAGCTATTGCAGCATTTTCTCTTTCTGTCATTAATCATATAAAATTAGGTTTTATTAACAAATAGAATTAGTTTGTCATCAAACACCATATACTTCAACTATATCACATAAAAAGACTATTAATAACATTTACAATACAGATTATGAGCTGCACAAAAAAGGTAGGAAGTGCAGTACCACGTCGAAGCTCCTCATCAAACTTTTTAAGATACTGATCAAGGTATTGTATGTGTGTGTCTACCTGCAACAAAATGATGAATATGTAATTACTAAATTCATGAAATTAAAGTACGAAACCAGTTTCCACTAACTTCACTGCAAATTTATCCCAATATCTATTCCTGAACTGGATTTCTCTTACCAAACGATAATACTTGCATATATAACTCTTTACCCAACTCCCAAGATCTTAAGCCAAATGAAGTGTGTAATAAAAGGAAAATAATATACACAAACCATGTTTGTATAACTGTTTCACAGGCAATGAACACTTGAGTGTAACTAAAATCTTTGACAACCCAGAAAAGAAAAAAGAAACTAGTAAAGAAACAAAAATACAGATAGCAGGGTTGCATAAATACAATCTTTTGATCTAGTTATATCACAGTAGGTATTACAAAAAGAACGCAATATCAAAGTCCAGGCTGATATATTCAAAGACAAGCATTAACGAAGGTCTTAAAAATGAACATAACAAGAGAAATGTGGACTACCAAATCATATGCCTGGACAGCCAAGGCTACTTTTTCATCAGCAACCCTGATACTATGCTTTTGCTCATCAAGCGCTTCATCAGAGAATCTAATAACTGAAGTATCAGGTGTAATGTTTCCAGACCTAACTCCCCGCCTAATATCTTCAATTTCATGTTCACAACGCTGTTCATTTTGCCTTTGAATATCTGTTTACACACATCACAATGCTTATGTTGAGTGGAAAAAGACCTCAGATGTGATATGATAAGAGTAGAAACAGACACACACAACTACGCTTTTCTTCTTTTTCCTTTATCAATACAAGAATGGGCATTGTAGATATTGATCATAAATATGAAAAATAGTACTCTGTATCTTTAATTTAATATCTAATACGTAATCATATTTATGAGTAATCACCAGCAAGATCATGAACATATAACATATTGTAAATGTAGAGTGCGAACTTTAAGCTTATCGCAACCTCACAAATAGGTTTGCAACCCACTTGTATACTACATTTTTTATTTTGTCTTTAGTCAATATAAGATCTCCAACACACCCGCTCATGCTGAGGACTAAATATCCCAAAGGATTAGATATTTGTGAGTGGTGTAATAGCAAGTAACAGAATAAGTCTAACAAACTTTATTAGCATATGTTGCGAAACCATCCTATAAATTGGATTTTAAACCTAATCCAACTTCAGAAAAATTGACTTGCAAAATAAGATTTGCACTACTTATACACTATAATTTGGTCATTTCTTTAGTTGACGTGAGTTCTCTAACAATAACATTGATTGGACCATAAGGTCTTCAAAATTCCAAACACAAACTTATCATAATGGACTGAAATTACCATTGGAAGTTAAAAATTCTAGTCTAACCAATGTTTAACATTATAATTGTAGCATTTCGCTCAGCATTATAGTGGCACCACTTTGATCGGTACAGAACCTTGCCCGGAACTCTGTTGAAAGCTTTATTCACACAACATTCCCTTCTCTCTCATACCATCTATTTTGAGACAAACCACTAAAAAACTCCAATCCTTTCTGTTGTTGTTTCCAGCCACTCCCACTTCTCAATTTTGCATGCACTCTGTTATGTCAATTGTGTGCTCATCCTCTACTTCTTTCAGTTCTCACAAAAGTTCTACTAAAGGTCTGTATCCTCCCTCTGCCCCTGTTCTGTTGCACACCCTTCTTTTTTATTTGTCTCTTGTTCTGTTCTGCCACTCGCCCCTTTTGTTCTTTGTTTGGGTTCTATTTTGAATGTCTTTTTTATAATCAGTCACTCTTTAAGCAGCTGTAGCATCACCCACTAGGAGGCTTATACTTGTAAATTTCTTTATTTCAGTTCTTATTGATTTGTGTATTTAGCTTAAGAATGTAGCTTCTGATTATTAATTATAAATATATTTTTCATCATGCATATATTTTGTTATTTTAGCATTTATATGTATTTAATGTAATTATTCAGCCTGTATCTACAATCCTCATAATAGTGATTATCCCACTATCTGCTATCACACTATCATGCTATAATCACTATGTGCTACTATCTCCGAATAATAACTATGCTTCCAGATTTGTCTATGCAAGGATTCATATACTATACCAAATGATTGATATCAACCTAGTATCCCGCTTACTTTAGCAAGAGAGAATGTGCAACAATGATCTCGAAAACAAGTTTTTGAATCCTGGTGACCACATTCCACGGTTTACTGAAATCAACTATGTACGGATGACAATACAAATTCTTTGGGAAATTCAACCATCATCTGATATCTAAATAAAAATAAGAAAATGATGTTAGTTACTATTAGTTCATAGCTACTTGGTAAAAGCAAATTGATGTTAATTCTGACAAGAGTGCACTGCATAAATTCTATGATCTCTCAGTTTCTCTCTTCTTTCTCTGTATCTTCTATATTCTTCTGTTCTACTCTTCTTCTTGTCCCTTTTCTCGCCATGTTTTCCAAAGGGTCCCTAAAGCTCAATCTTGCTCTTAGGTACTAGAGGCCCTATAGGATTCTGGAAAATGTAGGTCCAGTTTCCTACAGTTACATCTTTCCAAAAACTCAAATAAACCCAACATTTCATCACTCCTAATGCAAGTGATGTCAATACCCTTTGGAAATGGTAGGTCCAGATGCCTACAAGTTACAGCCATGCATAGTGTCTTCTTCCTGAAAAGATCCCAACAAACATATGAAAAGGAAGAAGATTCTTATCATCACAATATTTGGTGCTCTAGTGTGGTTTTGCTTGAAGAGGAGGCTACATGTATTCATCTATTCAAGTTTCAGCAGCAATTCCCAATGTTTGAGATGTTCAACCTTTGAGGACAAAATCTTCATTTTGGGATATTGATATGTGAAGATAAATAAGAAAATTATATTAATGAATTATGTTTGATAGCTGCTCACAAATAAGGTAGGATGTTTTGTGCTTTTGTTTCTCTCCTCTTGCCCAATATCCTCTCTATTCTTTTATCTTTCCTCCACTTCTAGTTATGTCTCTCAATTTCATTATATTTCCCTCCTAAGTTCTATATTTTTATCGGTCAATAATCACATCCTAATAGACAAGTGCATTCAGTCTCAGGTACATAGAATGACATAAAAGCCACCAACCTACGTAGCATTGCTTGAAAATAGAGTTTTTACTTGTCATCATGGGATAAAGGGAAAGAAAGAGTAAATAGTCATATTATCTCCCATTCAATCACAATTATCAAGTATGACATGTTTATTGATTTTTACAACTACTTCACCATTTGTACTTGGCATGATTTGATTTCTCATTGTTTCTCATTGTTTAAGTGTGAATCGATTTTTTCGTTCACTGCCAGCACATTAAAATTAAACTAAAGAAGAAAAAAATGCAGACTCTTTAATAAGCACATACATGAGAAGTGCATAAATAAATAGAATTATAACACTACAATTACCCTGTAAGCTCTTATCCAAGTCACGTAACAACGCATACTTCTTTTGAAGTATAACAGGCAGTGAATCCAAATCTACAGAAGAACACAGAACAAAAGACGTTTGTTGTTGCGAAATTGAAAGCACAAACACAATCAAACCCTAAAAATCCAAAAGAGAAATGGTGAGAGATAGAGGAAGGAATTACTGGCTTGAAATTCCTCAAGGAACGACATTAGGGTTTGCAACAGGGCTGAGGGGATAACTTCAATTTTAGTTTAAGATGAAAAAAATATTAAATGTAAATTCTGCCTCACTCTTTTGAGTCACGACTTTTAAGAATCTTCATTATTTTAATTTTAAGGATTGGATTTATACATTCAATTGTTGCAATTAATTAAATTAATTCCAAATATTGGTTAGGTAATTATTGTAAGAATTAACATTTTAATTATATAGAAATAAAAATACATCCATGATATTCGTATTTGTGTTTAGTTTTTTTTCTTCTTATAATAAAAATGTAATTATTATAATTATAAAAATATGAATATAAATAATTGTTATAATTTTATTCTAGGTAATTTTTATTTATTTTATGGATATTTTTTACTATAAATACTTATTTTAACTTGAAAAAAAGTTACATTAAAAAAAAGTTTTTTTTTTTTAATTTAAGATATAAATTTAAAAAAAATAGTGAAACAAATAAAAAACAAATTACTATGTACATGAAAAGAAAATTTAAGAATGATGTAGATAACTAACCAAAACATATAAACCTATAATGAACTCATATTTATATTTTTATTATACTTGGTAAAAGCATATTGTATATTCACAATTTTTTTATTCCTTAAAAATATATATAATTCTATTATTTCTATGACTAATTAATTAATAAAAAGAGATAATACAATTTAATGTGTATATGTATAGTTTTATAAAAAATAGTATTTTAAAAAATATGTAATCATTTTTTTTTGAAAGAAAAATTATTTAATTATCTTGAAATAAGAAAAGTATACAATTATTATTTTATAAAATGAAATGAAATTATTTTTATTTATTAAAGAATAAAATCATCCAATTTCAGGAAGATAAAAAGAAGTTACCAAATGATTTTCTTTACATATTGTGTAGGTCAAAATAATATAAATTTAAGAATTAATATAATTTTATAATTTATATATTTTTACTATTTTTATAAATAATTAATTAAAAATATAAAAGTAATATAATTTAAAAACATATATATTTTTATAAAAACAGTATTGAAAAATTATATAGAAAAAGTTGATTAATTAGTAAAAATTATCTAAAAATAATTTAGTCAATGCTATTATTTTCTTGTATGAGGATATAATTGATAATGATTCGTTATTTAATAAAGACAATAATGTTTTTGATGATAAGTATGGAAAATACTATAACATAATTTTTATTAAAATATGGTTATAGTTATTTATAAATTGTTATATTTTGTATTTTTGTCTCTATACTTTTTAATTTTAATCCTAATAATTTGTTGTTGTTGTTTAGTTTAGATAGTATTCTGAATACTAATATTTTATCATAGATAACAAAATATTATGGACGAGAAATATTTGTCAGGAATTGAATATAAAATTACATAATTTAGATAATCAAAATATACTAAATACTACAAATTATTACAAGATTTTCTTAAAATTAGATTAATTTTTAAATACATTCTAGTAAAAATAGATTTGATACAATGTTTATGTTTTATATGTTGAATCAAAAGTGAAAGACAAGTATCTTTTATAATTGATTTTCCATATACGTAATAGATTTTGACAGACAAATCTTCTGTATTCTTATACATGTATAAGTATTACTGGGTAAATATTATTTTTAACTTATTTTTATCATTATATTTAGAGTAAATAAAATTAATATATATATATATATATATATATTAATTTTGTCTCATATTCCGATTAATTTTTTTCAAAGATAATAATTATAATAATATAATACATGACACATGTATCATTTTTTTTAGTCATTACACATTATCCATTAAATTCTTATAGATTAATTATCATTATTAATTTAATGAGAAAAATTAGATTAACTCGATTTAACAAAAAAATATATGATGGAATTGAAAAATAAAAATAATAAAAATAAAAATAAAAAGTGTTATATATAACTATTCTTTCTCTATTAAAATATTAAGATTTATTGCTTTTTTTTTATTATTGTCAAATATGAGTTAAAGTTATAATTTAATAAAGAAAAATAAAATGACTTAAAGTTATAATTTTAGTAAAAATAGGTAAAAATAATAACACATAAGAAAAGATTAATGATTTCATCTTCACCTTCTTCCTTCTTATTTCTTAAATTAATCAAAATACTTGCTACCTTTGGACTTTTTACTTTTCATAAACATATTTTTGAAATTAATTCTTATCAACTCTCACCAAACATACTTTGGGTGGTTTCACAAATAAACTCCTCAGTTGCAAGTTTTCTGACTCATACCTAACTTCAACATATATTCAAATTCTTTACAAATAAGTTAATTGTGTTGAAGAATTACGGCAAAGTATACAGCAAGGAAACTTAAAGTTTTTATGCAAATAAAAAAAATATACAGACTTAATTGAGGTTTCTACAATTATTTTGATTTTTTTTTTCATTTTGAATAAATTAGAGTTTTATCATGTATGTTCATGTCATTCAAACTAAATTCATAGTTAAAAAAAAAAGTATAAAATAGTTAATAAATTAAAACATAAACTAATTTATACAATTTTTATTTAAATTATTCTCAACTTTGAGATCTAGAAAAGAGGATAAAAAGTGGTATATATATTTTTCTAAAAATGATGATCGATTATTTTTTTACTAAAATATTGAATTATAAATAATTTTATAATAATCGAGTTTCATTTTATAAAATTATTTTTTTCTCTTAAAAATTTTTTTAGAACATCTTCTATCTTTTTTCTAGGTTTCTGATCAAATCGTTAATTCTTTTGATAATAAAAAAACTACTAGTGAAATCACTGTAGAGAGTTCTTCATATTTGTTTGATTAGAATTGAAAATATGACGAGTTCATTTTTATTTTATTTTAGAGATATCTTAGCATTTTGAGGTACATTTGGCTAGGATGACCATGTATTGATAGAAAAAACGTGTCATCATGAAGAACATCATCATCTTTTACCTTCGAGAATCACTTTACCTATAGAGAGAAATAAGATTAACATAAGAAACATAAAAATATAACATGGAAACTCCAAAATTAGATAAAATGTCTAATGACAACTAGAGAATAATAATATCTGAAAATTTGTACAACACATAAACAACTTTTTCATGTCATTTGACCCCAAGTGCACCCACACCCCTTAAAGCAAGAATTTAACTATATCTCACAACACTATACTACAAGAGTATAAGAAAAGTCAAATACAAGCTTAAAATATTTTTTACAAGGACTAGAAACACCATAAACACAGAGTCCATTATATAACTATTATCCCCACTCTCTTGCTTATATCCTAGGTGATTTAAGACTTTTTAAGATGCATTATTTTCATCAGCCCAACATGCATGTGCCTTAAATATGCGCAAAGTGAATCTATGCTGAATTTTGATCCTAGTGATAGACTTAGTTATTTGATATGATGTTTGTGTAGGTAGTTAGAGGATTTGTGTGATTTAGAGCTTTAGGAGTACCTATAGAGAAATAGGGAGTTTCTATAATAGGCAAGGGTAGCTAGTTTGAAATTAAATTATACTCATGATTGATGAATCATGAATGATATGGTGATGATTTGTGATGAATTGGATGTGTGAAATTTGTTTTAGAATAATAAATTGCATGTATAAAGTGCCTTGATGAATTGATTGCCTAACAAGTGATTTTTGAGTTGTTTGTCTTGATGGTACATGTGAATTAGTTGTGTGACTTTATTGAATTTGTTTAAGGTTGTTTGATAAGTAAATTATGCATGTTTCTAGGGGAAATGATTAAAAAGCTTTGACAAATTGGTCAGGAATACATTGTTAGTAGAATTGAACTACATAATTATGCAAACTCACTAGACGAGCATATGGCTCGATGCTCACTAAACAAGAATGCATAATTTGCTAGTCAGAGAGCTCGAACGTTTTGATTCATAGAGCGAGTCATTCTCCGTTGGGCGAGCTTATCAAAAGCAATCCCATTGGGTATACTCGGTGAGTGAGTCAAAGCTTGATTGGGCGAGTCTAAAATTGCTGAAAACATTAGAGCAAGGTATGCACTTGCCTTGCTGAGCGCAAGAGTCTCACTATGACTCTCTCGTTGAGTGAGCATGTATGCCGCTGAACGAGAAGGTTTTAAGCAAAATCGGAAAGCATCAAGGTAGCCTTCTTATTGGGCGAGCAGTATGGTCACTAGGCGAGTTCCTTTTAGGGAACACTCGCTAAGTGAGACATGTTTTCGTTGAGTGAGAATATACTAATATGAAATTATATAAATAGTTTAAATATGGTAGTTTTTGTTATGATTGATATGAATTGAATGGAAGGAGGAAGTAGTGATTCCTAGGGTGGGAATACTGTCATGGTTGTATCATGTAGTGAATTTATAATAGAGACTGAAATGAGATGATTTTGACTCTACTAGTGGTCAGATTCATTGATATGGGTAAACTTACTAGTGGTCAGATTCATTGATATGGGTAAACTTTGGCTGAGAATTTTAAGTCCATTGAGCTTAAGCCCTAAAAGCCCCAACATCACACAATATCAAGTTTTAAAAGAGTTATCAACTTGTGTAACCTATTGGTAAGTGCACAAAATCAATTGTAAATCGAATAAAGAGTTATTGTATTTATAAGGATTTAACAAGTATATTGGTAGTTTATTTTTAGGATTTTTGTATGAAAATATTGATAGTAGTATATATTATATAAATTAAGTGAAATGGAGGCCATGCTTGATTTTCATCACATGTTCTACTACACCAGTAGTGATTTTGTCTATACTATACAAATTAATCAATGTCTTGGAAGTACTCTAAGGTAGATGTAGGCCCATTCCTGCAGCCTATAACTAAGAACTTCAAATCCAATGTGATTCCTCTAGTCCTAGTTTAATGAATTCTTGTTGTAATATTAATTAATTAATTTGTATAAAATAATAAAAAATTACGGTAAAGAAAACATAATATCATCAAATATTCAATATTAAGAGGATAGTTATTTCTTCGATATCAAATATTTAGAAAAAAATTATAATTGTATGCATTTCAAACTAGAATACCAAATAAAATTAAATGAAAACCAAAACACTTATTAAATTTGTAAACATAAATGGAACCTAGTTGATAAAATTTAAAAAAATATGAAAGAAAACAAATATTCAAATTAAAATATATTTTAAATGTATGTTTACTTCACTCTTTTAAATTCTAATGAATATCTTTTTGTATACAATAATAAAAGTTATAATACATCATTTGATCAAAATCACGCAAAGAAAAAATATTATACTAATTGTAATAAAATTTTAACGTACATCTTGTATCTTTTGAACTTCCATATATGTTGGATGATGATAAAAAAATGATGTCAATTACATTAATTTTTAATATTATAGTAAATAAAATTTATTTATAAAATTATAGTGACAAAGTTACAACATGATTGATAATGAGTTAGAAAATAAAAAATAATTACATAAAATATATCAAAATAGTATTCTACATGATAAAAATAAACAAAAAATTATTAAATGTGTGTCTTACAAACAATTTGAGAGACTATTGAATGAAATCACACAAAAGAAAACAAATGTATAATTAATGGTATTATAAGATGAAAAATATCAACACAGTCAATCGTTGAGAAATAACAAAAATTGTTTTAGCAAAACAAAAAAATTCTTTAAATGAATCACAAATTAATAATAATTTAGTAAAGAAGATAAATCATTTATATTACCTAGTAAATGAAATATTTATGCTATTAAACAATTAAATTGAGAGTATTAAACATTCCATGTGAAAGGAAAATATATAATAAATAAAGATATTAAAAAAGAATAGAAATATTCATATGTGAGACATAAAAAATATTTAATTGACATACATCATTTGAACATAATTGCATAAAGATTACGATGAGATGAAATATATATTGGAGACGCGAATGAATTTCATGACAAACCAAACAATTTGAAGAAATAAAAAATAAAAAGTTTGTAGTAATATATCTATAACTATATATAATATCTATATATTTCTTAATTCCAATTTTACCCTTTATAATATAATTATTTGTTAAATTTTTAAAAATTAACAATTATGTTTACATGTTTTCTATAAAACTATATATTTTCTCTCATTTGTTTTTTTTCCTATTCATCAACAATTATTTTCTCATTCATTTCATTTTGTTTTTAATAAATATAAAATGTGTTTTGCATATTAACTTAATAACATTTTAATATCACCATCTATTAATATAATATCATGCATATTTAAAAAAATACATACACACAAGCACGATAGCACCTGTGTTTACGCTAGTATATATATATATATATATATATATATATATATATATATATATATATATATATATATATATATATATATATTTATTTTTTTTTTATA
>Ga0099822_1004622_pt1 | contig 17942 bp, 9 predicted proteins | sample CowpeawhiteBW_FD_76839 | JGI IMG/M metagenome (GOLD analysis project Ga0099822, IMG submission 76839) | Root nodule microbial communities of legume samples collected from California USA - Cow pea white BW | ecosystem: Host-associated > Plants > Roots > Nodule | place: USA: California | collected...
AGTATAAGGAATAGAGAGGGAGAGACTTTGGGATGATTTCCTAAGGAAACATTGGACTCCTTTTATAACATTAAAATGAATCCCAAACTAAGTTCCCACCAATGTGGGACTTCTATTCTCACACAAAAAAATTGTCATCAAAATTTTCAAAACATATAATTGGGAAGTCACTTTTATAAAAATTAAATTGTCATTTTGAAAATTTTGAAAATTTTGAAGGTGGACGAAAAATTTTTGAGAGTGAAAATATACTACTCATATTTCATGATTAAAAAATTAACAAAACCAATTACAGAGAAATCTGAAAAATTAAATTTGTATGTAAAGTATCATGTCGTTATTTTGTTAAGTATGATTTACGAAAAGATAAGATATAAATTTTAAAAGTATTGTGGTCTTCTAATAAAAAATATTTCCTATAATATATTTAAATTTAATTGTCTTTCCATTGTTTCTTTAGTGTTGTCCTTTTTTTTATACATATTATTAATTTTTAAGTGTTATTTATTTCTCATATAAGAAATAGGTATTTTAATTTATTTAACAAGAAGAACAACAACACGTGTGTCACTGTAATTTAAGTATTCTCTTTTAAAGTATTTTTGTCTAAGTTTTATGAATAATTCTACTAAATTTCATCTTCCATTTTCTTTAAATAAAATTGCAAATTTTATATTTACCTATCTCATAAATTATACACTATCTACATTATTCCCTGAGTAACAACATCTCATTAAGTCATTTTTTTTTCATTGGCTTAAATACTTTTTTGGTCTTCATTTTCGCAGTATTTGTTGCGAATGGTCCTCATTTTGACCGAATATTTAAAATGATCCTCATTTTCGCAATTCGTGTTTTATTTAGTCCTTTTTTTGTAACGCCGTTTAAATTATTAACGGAGCATTGTACAGGTGGCACGGTTTGTATTAGGATGTGTTACGTGTACTGTACAGGTGTGGTAATTAGATATTTGGGGTTAAACAAGTGAGCTAGGGTTTTGGTAATGAATATTTGGGCAGTTGGTGAGTTTTGACAATCTTGTTCCTCCATTCCCAATTGGTGTTGTTGCAATCTTCTTCTTCCTGCAATCCCATTATATAGGTATGTTACGGTCCCAATTTTTTTCCTTTACCTCTGGTTGTAATCGTTGGAGGCAACCGTGTTGTATCTCTTCATGCATTGTTGGTGGTTCAATGAGAAATGGATTAACCCCAATTTGTAGTTGCGGAGAGATGACAATTTTAAGGATGGCAAGAACTCCAATTAATATTGGTAGAAAATTTTGGATATAATTTGTTTTTATTTTTGTGTTAATAATAAATTGGTGTTAATAATAATTTGGTTTTAATTTTTGATTTATTGATTTACATAGTGGTGGTTCGAATAATGTGGGCTACAACTTTTTCAAATGGTGGTGTCCATGAAAAGATGTCATCATCATGACACAAATGAGGCATATTAATGATTTTAAAGTCCAGTCTGTTTTGTATTATTGTTAAATGAAGAAATGAATTAGTTTGATTATGTTGATATTAGTCTCAACATGTTCAAAATGACATCTTAATCTAAGCATTAAAGTAAGTGATATTGATCTAAGCTTGGAAAAAATTAAATTGATCTAAGTTTGGAAGAAGTTAAATTCATAACAGTAATTCATCATCATCAAAATGCACTACATCAATGTTTGGGAAAAGTGAGATTGGACGAAGTTTAAGGAAAGTCCAAATGCAGTACAATGTTTGACTCTCCACTTCATTCCGAGCTCAAGAAAGACGAAGATGAAGAAATTTCCCTAATTGCAAAATTTACCCTAAATTGAAAAATTAACGTTAATTAGCCACCTGTACAATACACGTAACACACCCTGATATAAATCGTGTCACCTATACAATTCTTCGTTAATGATTTAAACGGCGTTACAGAAAATGACCAAATAAAACACGAATTACAAAAATGAGGACCATTTTAAACATTCGGTGAAAAGACCATTTTAAACATTCTGTCCAAATGAGAACAATCCGCAACAAACATTACGAAAATGATGACCAAAAAGGTATGTAAGTTTTTTTTTTCATTCTTTTAAAGTCTTAAGTATGATTGTGATTGAAGTAAATATTGTAGAATAAACATAAAACAATTTAAATGAGTTAAAATTATTAAACCTTAACAAATTCATTTATTTATAAGATAAACTTTTTAATACATGTAATATTGTGTGTCATTTAGTATTTGTGGTCGGTAAATGTCATTGTTTCTTTTATGTATTTATAGTTATAGATATATTTTTGAACACAAAATTCATACGACGGAAATAAATACAATAAATAAAATATTGATTTTGTGAACATAAACTGCGTTTACATTTTCTGCAAACATCGGTTCGAATAGTATTGTAATCGATAAATGATATATTTATAATCACTAACAACAATCACACTTTTCTAGTTTCCCGAGTTTCTTATGCTATAAGAGATTTTCCATGTGATTTTTTTATTCTGTTTGCAAACGATCTTTAAATTTACTGTGTATTGATTTTTGCATATCCTCTAAAATTAAAAATATTCGTAGCATACAAAAAAAATGCAACCAGTAAAAGAAACTCACTGCTGAATGAAATCGTGGTCCGAACAACAAAACTTCCTAAATGTGGATACCGTTTTAATTATATTTAAAATAATAGATCCGTATTTCACCTGATCAGATACGATGGAAAATACCAAAATGAAATAAAAGCACTTTCAATAACACATCATACATATGTAGGATAACCATATTTATTCATAAGCTCCATATGCATAATTGCATCAGAAGCGATGGTCGTGGCGTGGTGGAGGGGCCGGAGGGTGGTGGCCATGTGGCCCAGGAGCAGCTTCTGGCGGCGGAGCAGGTCCATGATTGGGTGGCCCGGGCGGGCCATGGTGAGGTGATGGGCCGGGCTGGTGGTGATGACCAGGAGCGGGCGGGCCATGGTGAGGTGGTGGGCCGGGTGGGCCTGGAGGGCCTGGCGGGGGAGGGTTGTGCATGTTTCTTCTCTTCGTTGAATTGATGAAGCAGACACTGAGGCTGAACGAAAGCTTATATATATATTGAAACCACTAATTTCTAAAAACTGCAATTTTCGACGAAAGTAAATAACTTCTTCCTTATCTTCTAATAATCTACTAGTCAATGTGTCGGTTTTGTTGTTAGTAGTTGAATAACTAACATTCATCATACAACATGCCAAGAATTTAAGCTCCACTTGCAGGTTTATGTATCTATAATAACACTTCTTACAAATTTTAAATATAAAACAATTTCACCTCTTATCTATCCAACTTTCAAAATTTATTCAGATAAAAATTAGTAAATAGGAATTTCATAATACTTTACCTAAATTTACATTTGAATAATGATTTCGACACAACTTATTATCACGCCGTAGTTTAGGGAAAAAGAAAAGGAGTACATTTTTTTTTTTAATTTAAATATATTGAATTTGAATTGGATGTATTTTTAATTATTTTAATTAAATAAAACAATTAAAATTTATTGAATTACTTAATTTTATTTTTTGAATTTGGTATTTCAATTACCGTAATTCAAGTGATTTCTTTTTTGTGTTTCACCAATGTTGTACATAGATCAAAACAATTTTATATAAATCCATTTAACTTGTTTTTGCATAAATGCATCGATTTTTTCACAATATGTTATGTTGAGTGTTTTGCACATAATAACTAATGTTTGTTTAGGGTAATAACTTAAGTAATAAAATAGTTAAAAATGGATATTGATATGTGATGTGTCTTAACATTATCACGATAAGAATGAAGTTGTCTTCTTACATTCACTATACTCAACAACTGTATTGTCTTAGAAAGAAATTGATTTTCACAATAATTTGTGTTTTTAGCATTGTGATAACTAACTTTGGCGATATGATATTTATAATATTCCGAGTGTTTTAACAAATAATAAACAATTATTTTTAAGGATAATTTACACGAGAGATTAACGTAACTTTTTAACTAAGATTTTCAAAATATTAATTTTTTTTTTCTTTTTTCTTATAGTGTTTATCTTTATAAAGTCTACCTAACATAGAATTTAGATTTTACTTTGAATATTCCTAAAAACAAACTAATTTTTTCACGTGCCATTTAATTTCTAAAATAAATGTCTAGAAGAACATAAAAGATAAAGTAAATTTTCAGGCCAATAATGTTGAGAAAGCTTATCACATATCAAATGGGTAATGTATGTATTTTAAACATTGTAGGTTGTCTTACGAGAGGAACAAAATTGAGAAAAAGAAAAACTACATAAAAGTAAAATAAAAAATTAAGGAGCGGTAAAACGATATTGATCCAATGACTAACTTGTTAGTCTGTGTTGAAAAGAATAGGCTGAGTTGAAGATTTTATCTGTCAATCCATTCTGATCTATTTCGTTCAGTATATCAATTTGACGAACCAAAATACGAATTAGTTCGTCTCAACTTGTTGGTCTATTTTTAAAAAATAAAATAAAAATAATTAAGAAATTAATTTTTATATTCTATTTTTAAAGGTGTAAATATATAATAGTATTATAATCTAAATCATTAACATCTATAAATTAAATTTTAATTATTAGTTATAATGAAGTAATTTAATATTTAAATGTAATAATTATTTTAATTTATCTAATTAAAAATATTAATTAATCAATTAAATTTTTTTAAAATATTTTATTTGATTAAATATATTTTTAATATTAATTTATACTTATATATAAAAAATTGAAAATTGAAAATTAAAAAATTTAAAAAGAAATAAAAAATAAAAAAATAACTAATGGGTCAGTTCGATCAAATCCGCTAGCCCGTCATCTATGAAATGAGTTATGATGATTGATTCGTTTCTGTTTGACAGTAAGGGTGACAAACATGCCAACCCGCCTGCTTTGGCCCGACACGTCTGTGGCCCGTCAAATAGAAACAAGTCAATAATTATAACCCATCCCGTATAAGACGGACCGAGCTGGCCTGTCCACTTTTTTTTCTTTATTTTTTTAATTTGTTTTCAAATTTTTTAATTTTGTTTATATATACATATAAATTATTATTAAAAATATATTTAATAAAATAAAATATTTTTTAAACTTCAACTCAACCTATTATTTTTAACACAAGCTGGTAGACTAGTGCATCGAATCCGATCCATTTTACCACCCGTATTTGACATACCACTCTCATCCTATTCATTTTTTACTGACTACGAACACACCAAATCTAAAGAGAACAAATTAACCCGTTTTGTCATAAAACCCGTCGGCTTATTTGAATATTTGGCACATACTTCCATTAGTTAAAGTAGACCAAGTTTTATTTTTATTACTTTGACAATTATTTTCAAACCATGTGCTGGGATAGTAAACAGTTGACACAAAAGCAATGGTAAAGATCAATTTCATTTCAAAAATATCACTTGTACGGATATAACGGCAAGAAGAATTAAAATAAAAAAATTGCAACATTTTTTCAGTAATTATTTTTTCTGCCCCCTTAAAAAATTTCCCCAAACCCACTACCAAATAACAACTATCTAGTTATTAATTAATATAACAATTTTAAAACACCATTTTCTTATCACATAACCTGACCCTTCACGTACAAATTGAGCCGTGGAACTGACATGTCAAGAAAGAACCTAGAAAAGAAAAGAAAAAAAGAAAAAAAGAAAAAAGAGAGATAGTTTAGGTGACACGTTTGCAGAGAATGAAAGAACATGTGACGTTGTACCCAATTTAAATTCAAACAGAGTAAGGAACAAAGGGTTTGTTTATTCATCATTTATGGTAGAAAGAAGAAACGGGCAACTATGTTTGGCGAACAAAGTCAATAGTGTACCGTATACAACATTGTTACAAAGCATTGTTTTTTTGTTGTTTTTCTATAAATTACTTAGATTTGATTGAAGTAACAATTTTTGTTTTGATGACCCTGGCAAATTATTATGCTCTATTATCACGCATCTCTCTTTATTTCGACCACATCTATCACCAATTACACAACAAAACAAAAAACAGACCACATTTTTACTTCCTCTTAGCTGTTATAGATTTGGCTTTTTGGTTCTCCAATCTGTCTTCTGCTATTATCATTTGCCTCTTTTTCTTTTCCTTTTATTTTCAAACTTAACATCATCTCATTCATTACTTTTACCACTGTTGCGTAGATAATAATGATAATATATAATTCAACAATTCATATCTCTATTAACCTTTCAGAGCCTCTAAATGAATGTTTAGTTGAAATTTTATGCATTATTTGTTTTCACTTAAAAATACATTTAATCTCTAAAGAATATTATTTATCATATTTTGAAACAGATTTAGAAAGAAAAAAAAGTGAGAAAAGAAAGTGGTAATATTAAAAAGACAAGAAAGAAAACACTCTATGAGTGTTTGAATTGAGAGCCCCCAAAGTAGGGAAATAATTGAAAATGAAGAAAAGCTCCAAGTTGGTATGCTTTCCATTGTGATGAAGCAATAAGCATCCACATCTTACATCTAGCTACTTGGTTGTGGTGTGTTCTTTCTGTGTCTCTAATCTTCTCTTCTCTTCTCTTATTTTTCTTATCTCTCTTCAAGATCATGGGTTCCTCCTCCAGTAGACTTTCCACTCGCCCTTCTGCTTCTTCTACTCACAGGGTCAACCGTTTCAGATTATCGTCTCTTCTATGTGGCACCTCCACCTCTCGCTCCATTCATCAGGTACCCTTCTCCATCTTCCCCCAAAATCCCTTCTTCCACCCTATTTCCTTAACACCCTTTTCCTTTTTCACCTTCTCCTACACTTTTAAAATTCAAAAATTTCATTTTTCACATCTGGGTTTCATCCATCTCATCCCCTTCCTTCATCACAGGGATAAATAAAAGTAAAGCATATCTGATATGTGCCTGTTTTCTTTAAAATCCGTGGCCCCTTTTTTTGTGTATGCTAATCGATTGACATATTTTGTGTAAAAGTATTGATTTTTTTTATTGGGTAGTTGTTTTGTTTTTCCGGAATTGATCGTGTGAGATCATCTTTTATACATGAACTTGTTCGCAGTTTATGGGTTGTGTTGATTGTTATAGTTGCTGGAGCTTTTAGAATCTGGTAATTTATCAATTGAATTATACGGGTTGACGTATTTGAGCTTAATCAATGGAACAATCAGCTGTTGACGCCTAATTGCTCGTTGTATCATTCTTTGTCAATTATCGGGTTTGGCTTATTGTTATTGTTTTCCCCGGGTGGTTTTAATGGTTCAGTAAATGATGCAAATTTCTAACATCTGGAAAACTTAAAATTTCACAATTTACGAGATGTTGAACTGAACTCCTTCTCCATTCACTGGCTAGCAGTGACTCTCCTTTACTTTGTATTGATTTGTTTGGATTTTGGAGACGAGTTGGTCAATATTGAATCTATACAAAGATGCATTCCAAAGATTATCGAATACTTTCGTGAGGAAAACATAACTTGTTAGTATTGTTTGAAATTCTGTGCACTAGCTATGTTAAATTAATGGGGAAGACTGTTTGAATAGTTGAAGAGAGGTTGATGCAGGAAGTGATATTCTTATATTGTGTTTTTAGATGGAAGAACATTCATCTGAACTTCAGGTTCATTTAGCAAGAAATTTTGATGGTGAAATTCATAAAGTCACTGAGGAATCATCTTTATCATGTACAGAAGCTAGAATTAGCTGCAGTCCCCCTGCTGAAACTTCAACTTCATCTGGTATGAGAACCGAGTTCCATGGGAATACTAGTGCTGGAAGTTCTTATAGAAACGTTGCAACACAGATTCAGAGGAATCGCTTGTCTGAAAATGAGGAGCAAGCCCCTCCTTGTCAGGTAAGTAGTGCTGGTCATAGTGGTCGTGAATCATGTAGTGATAGTAGCAACACAGCTAGTACTTCATTTGTAGCACAGCAGTCTTCAGATCCAGTCTCTGTAAATGTTTCTGCTAACAAGGATGTAGTTAATGACGTTAATAATCCAGTGGTTAGAGGTGGTGGTGTCTCTCAAGTCTCTAATGAGACAGTGCATCCAAGAAGTTCAACCCCTCAGGAGCATGGGGAAATTTCAGTTGAGAATCACACTAGTGCATTCATATCTATCCAGAATTCTTCCAACTTTGTTTCTCAAGGTTCCAACTCAGCAGCAACGTCTCAAGGGCCAGAAGAAGAACCATGTCGTGAGACAATACCTTCAGGTTTAGGCATTCTCGTATCCAATCGGGAAAGAGGAACAGGAAACGATAGTGTGCTTCAAGTTGATGTAGTCACAATATCTTCCAACATTTTGTCTGGAAGCAATGCTGATGCCAATGATCATGACGTTAGAAGGAATGGAAGAAGGTTATTTTGGGATGCTTTTTCACGCCGTAGTTCTAGAAGGCTCGGTGATTCTCCAACCTTTGTCTTCTCTACCGGAGGCGCTGATGATCCTGGATCTCAAGATCGGTGGCTAGTTGATTTTGGTGGTGATTTGTCAAATGATGGGGTTGGAGGTGCTTCTGCATACATGGGCAGTAGAATTCACAGATTGAATGAACGAAGAATGCGGCACTCGAGATCGGAGGTGATTTTGAAAATTTGGAGCATAGAATGCCTCAAACTGCTTATATTATATAACATACTTGGATTTGTTCCTGGGTTCATGACCCCATTCTGTCATGTTGCTTAAGCTGTTTGATTACTTTTACAGATCTGGGATAGGCTTCGTGGCGGCTTTGACGAGATTGGGCGATGGAATTCATGTCCACTAGGACTCCATGCAGATGGCATGTGCTCATGTGAGTCTTCCCCAATGGCTGAGGAATCAAGCACTCGAGCAAGTATTTCAAGAATAGTCATGCTGGCTGAGGCTTTGTTTGAGGTTTCAACCTTCTCTCATATTTACTGTTTGCTGCCAGAATTGATTCAATTTAGCTTCCCACTCCTTTTTTTCTTGCATTGTTTAAACCCTATACATCTAAAAGTTTAGTTTTTGTAGTGCTGAGATTTCATCTTGTGTTTTGGATTGCAGGTTTTAGATGAAATCCATCGACAACCTGGATCACTGTCTCTATCCATGGTCTCACTCCCTGCCCCTGAATCAATTGTTGATTCCTTTCCCCTGAAATCTCACAAAAAGGTTGAAATGGCTGACGGAGGCAATGATGTTGAACAGTAAGGGTCCTCATCCTAGTTCTTTTAAGCAAATACATGTGTAGAAGTAATGTGATAATGTGAATTCAGATTCTCTGCTGGATTTTTTAGTGAAATCCTCTACTGAGCATTAAAAATACACCGATTTTGATATATTAAACAAAGTCACTATCCATCAGTGTATTTTAAGCATAACAAAGGAACAGTACAGACAAACCCAGTAGAGAATTCAAATTCATGTTATGGTTTGTTAGCCTTTTATGGTTGAAGTGTATGATAGTTTGTTTGACCTTGAACACTAATTTGGAACATGATAGATGTTACATATGTCTGGCGGAGTACGAAGAAGGGGACCAAATACGAGTTCTTCCTTGCCTCCACGAGTATCACATGTCATGTGTGGATAAGTGGCTTAAAGAAATACACGGGTACTGTCATTATAACTAAAACTAGTCTTCTTTTATCATTATTTTTCATAGTTACCTATTTCCATTTCATAGGTAGCAACTTATGTAGCTTTCCTCTTATGCAGTGTATGTCCTCTGTGCCGTGGCAATGTCTGTGGAGGGTTCACAGAGTCTTCTACCAACTCAGAAGTGCAATCTCACTGAAATTGTACATAAAATGTAAATATTTAAATTTAGACCAAGCTTCCATTTGGCTCCTCTTAAAGATACACATTTGGCATCAACATTGTTCAAGCTATTGTCACACACAAACTTCACCAAGAGACTGTTTTGGTGTCACCGAAAATCTTCAAAGGACTAATTTCACATCACAGATCTTTAAGAGACTAAATTGATACGAACTGTACCTTATAATACCTAAAAATAATGGCTTAAAGCATATTCGGCCACTGCCAATGATATGCATTAAACTTTTTTAGAGTCTTGAGTACAAAGTGAGATTTTGTATCAGAATTTTACGATGATTCCGTAATCTTATTTTTCTAGCACATATCCATCCATATTACAGAGCTGATTTATGCTGTGGGTGGATCTTTATTTTTCTTTTTCCATTCATGGAACCGAAAGAAGCAAAAGGAATGGAGTTTGTCACTATAATAGAAAATTAAAGAATGGAAAAATACTGTGAGAGAAATGATTTTTCAGTTTTGTTCTTCATTTATGGGAAAACCTCAACACAACTCTGGTCCAAATTTTAATCAAAAATTATTTTCTGATACTTTTTAAGTATGTATGTCTATTTCACACGCCATTTCTGGAATTAGTTAAAATTTTCCTTCAATCATCTATATATTATATTTGTATTTTCTTTCTATACTTAATCTTATCAATTGTCTGAGTTTCTGCTTTTATATATTTTTTTCTAAATATAATCTTAATATTTTTTGGTAAAGAATTTGTAAATCATTAACAATTAAGTCTTATCTCAATGTTTAATTTGTTCATACGAAAAAGAAAATATGTCTTAAATATTCAAAGATATTCATTTATTTAAAATATCAATTATATATAAACATCATTCTTATACAATACATGTATTAGAATATGTTACAAAACCTCAGTTTATACTGTTTTTGCAAATAAAAAAATATAAAAAATTTATGTTCGAAGATATTTGTTATAAATTTTTTTTATATAATGCATAGATTTTAATATGCTGCATGTTTTGTATGTATATTAGAAGTTCGAAGTTTTATAATAATGAAGTAATTTTATCCTAAATTAACAAAGTAATCTTTTGTTTATCACACAGGATTTAGAGTAAAAGATTTTGACTTTTTGTCTCCAAATTATGCGTGAACCTTTCTTTAATCTGGGAAACATCAAATAATAACTGTATGTTTGAGCGAACACCATTACAAAGTAAAAATTTGAAGGCAAAACATAACTTAGAGAACAAATTTTGACTTGTCACCAGAAATGCAGGATTATAGAGTAGAAACATTGATAGCCTTGGCGGGAAGTAGGTTATCGATAATAGAGACAGTAATTACACATTCTAGGTTTGTTGTCTCAAATACAACGGTTACTGTACGGAAGAGCTTCGCAGGTAGGAAGCATGATCCAGACCTTAAACTAAGCAAAACCATGAGAAAATGGATTGATGTTACTGCTGCGAACTGAGTTTTCACGGTGACCAAAAGGGTTTGGATGAATGTTTTCGTCATTGTCAAATGTTGTTGTTGTCGTCCAGCGCCTAGAGTTGCCGTGTCTTCCTCTCGCAACGTTGCGCATGTTCTCCATTTCCGCAACATGGTCTTTGAATTCCTTCTTCACAACGTCCAGCACAACATCACCATATCGGTCACACCAGGATCTTCAATTTCAAAATTACATAAAAACAAGTTATCCAGTGCTGAAATTTCAAGATATATGAAAGAGGGGTTTGTGTTGTTGACTCACTTGGGAAAGTAGTTTTTCAACTCGGCCTTGTCCACTGGAATTCTGGTAGAAATTGCTTCAATCTGATCATTCCTGTTTGTACAAGTAACTCGTCAAATTTCACATGTAACAAAAAGCTAAGAAAAATGAAATACATGTGATGTGACATTGTTTTGTTTGTACTCACGAAAATTTAAGATGTGGGTTTGTGCTGCTGAGTTCTGTCTGAATTCTAGACAACTCCTTTTTTATCTTGTCTCCCAAAACCTGTTTATGGTGTACAAAAGTTTTTGCATTACATGCCTAAAATTAACTGAATAAGGAAATGAGATTCAAAAGGGAGGATCGTGAAACCTTATCTATGAAAAAATCAGATGGAGAACCATCAGAATGCAACTTCTTCTTCATTAACTTAGTGTCTGGTCCCTCACCAAATCCCTTTGCAAAGGGACCTGAAAAGGCCTCATTATCTGACCTCTCATTACGCGACAAAGAACATGTCTCATCTTCTGTCTCGTTTCTCTTCCATTTCTTGAATCCTTCAAACCCCCATTGTTTTTTAACTAATTTCCCTGATCTTTGATCTTGCTCACCATTATGTGTCTCTCTCTGCTCCTTATGAAACAAAGCCCTGAATGGTTTCCTCTTCGACTTCTCCAAACCACTACTCTCCTTAACTGCTTCTGGAGGTTCACTTTCTTTCATAAGAATTGAACTTCCTTCACTCTGTGCTCCCTTTGCTTGAGCATCCCAGAAAGGGTTTTCATTTTTGGCTGACAAAGAAGGTGAATCAAATATGCTCTTTTCTGTTCCGGTTTTTCCACTTTTGCCAAAGCCAAAAACCGAGGTTGCTCCTTTAATCTGCTTCATCGATGATCCCTGATTAGATCTGTTCTTACAACCAGAATTCTCTTTGTTCACGGAGCATTTCTCATCCTTTAAGTCAATCACCGACCACTCTTCTTCCAAATTCTCTTTTGACTCCTTAGTCTTTGCCACTATCACATCCCTGGCTTCAATCTGAGCCCCTTGAGCCGCCAGCCTCTGAAGCAATGGCCTCTTAGAAGAATGATATTCTTCTTCAGAAATGCACTTCGCATACAGAAGTTCCTGGTGACAGAAAAATTCAAGTTTCAGCAAACATTTTGCGAAATTGATAGTGAATTTTAACTTTTTAAAAATGCTTGTTTTAGTGTTTCATATAATCCAAATAATTACCTAAACTATTACATTCAAAATCAATTCTAGATCTAGAATCAAAGGTTCCACAAAAAACCAAATACGTGAACATCTACCTAAAGCCACTCTAAACCTGATTCTAAATCATGTATGATGAATCTAAACTAAAAAAACATCCAAAGATTTGTTTTCATTGAAACTTTACTCTAATTCAAACTGACCTGGAGAAAGAGAAGCTTGTCTCTTAGTACAACAGGGTGTTCTTGTTCTGGAGGAGAAGCAATGAGGGTGTCTAGCAAGTGAGTTCTGAAGGCTGAAACCTCAGATTCAGCCACGATGCCTTCTTTGTGGAGACCCATCAAGTTCAACACCTGGTGGAAAGAGTCTTGCTGCCATTTAAGGTTGTCTGATTGCAGCTTCGACAATTTGTGTTCTGCCGCAGGTAAAGGTCGTTTCTTGAAGCTGAAAGGAAGAATGGTCTTGCAGAGCGAGGTGATGGAGTCATGGAGGGTTGAATAGTAGGTGGGTGTGTAATAGGAGTACACCATTATGGATCGATGAAGTTGGAAGAAGGTTTCTGAACAGAGAATTTCACTTTTGTGGCAAAAGAGTGATGATGTTTTTAGTTTTGTAGAAGTTGAAGAAGGTGTCTGAAATTATGAGTTGGTTAGATTTTGAATTTTCGAAGAATACTATAAACAGCCACTTCATGCTACAATTACAAACTAGCCGTTGTGAATGTGGAAGAAACAGCTATGCATGTGACAAGTCCCAAGTTGTTTTCATTAATTATTTTCCTTTTCATAATCCAATGAGAATAAGTTATTTTTTACATTGTTTTACTGAATTTTTTTATCAGCATTTAATCAGTTTTTTTACTGTTACTATTTTTTCCTTTTTTATTGACATAGTTTTTATTCATCGTTTATAAAAGGTAAACTCAACTTTGGTTCCCCTTCATGAAAATATCTATGTGCATTTTTCTATAAATGTACGAAACATAATATAATTATCAATGAATATGTGATATTATTTGTGTGGGGTATCTTTTAATAAAACCTTTGTTTTATTTATTTATAAATATATTGAATTGGTCTTTACAATAACTCCACTATTTTGACGAGATGTTAATTTTTAAAATATTACACATTAGTACAACTTTTGTATTACTTGTCGCAAATTCATTTAAAAAGTAACAAAGTTATGATTAAATTAATATATGTATTAGATATTAAAATAAAACGTGATAAACTATTTTTGAAAGTACTAATTTTAATAGAAATCAAATTTATAAATACCACAACTTACCTAACTAGTATAATTCGTGGTCCAATGTTCCAATATTTGGAAGTATGGAATGGGTCAAGGGAGAATGAGAGGGACATCATAATTAATCACAACTAGTGGCGTTAAAGAGTTAATCTGACTTACACGAATTGATTTACTATGGATTGAGCTAAATAATGATCAGTTTGACCCGATTCATTTCTTTATGTGTCAAAATATTTTTGCAATTTGACCCGATTACCACAGATTAGTGGATTAGTTCACTTATGAATGTTTTTTTAATTTATTTTATATATTTATTGTGTTACAACGAGAGTGAAGTGACTTAATTTATTTATTATAATAGTAAAATCAAAGTGTTCACATAATTCTCAAAATATTATTATAAAGATAATAGTTAAAGATTAAAGTATCAACGTATATAACTTGACAACAAATTAATTAAATATTTAAACTGTTCAAATATGATTGAACATCATTCTCACATTTAAAAATAGAAAATTGTGAACTTGTATAGTTAGAAGTAGTAAATAATTATAACAACACAAATTTTAAAAGATGTCAAAATATTGGTAGGTTACACAGTTCAACCTACTTGTGAAAAAATTGAATTTTTCTCAATTTAATGTGGTTCAAACCTGTAGTGAGTCAGATTAAATCACAAGTTGGAACTTATTTTGACCTCTCTAATCACAACTAATATAAAAAAGAGAGAAAGATACATGTAACACTTCTTCAATTCTACACTCTCATAATTTTAAGTAAAATTATTTTTTGACAATTTTTTTTAAACAAATTTGACAAAAGATTCCATAAATAAAATTAAAATAGATTATTATTTTATTTTATTTTAATCAAAAGGAAGTGATAAAGTAGTATTTTTACTTAATAATTTGTCAAAGTTTATAAAAAAAATGTTAAACTATTATTTTCCTAATTTGAATAATTGTATTTTTACAAATGTTATAATTTGAACAAAATTATTGTTGATGGGATTCATCTATCCCTCTTCCGTTTCATTGTTTTTGTTCTCTGACAAAACATTACAGTTTTACCCAAAATTATATGTAATAAAGTATTATTTTCTGAAATAATAAATAAATTGAATAGTTCGGTTAACTGAACAATCAAAAGTTACGTCTTATAGAAAAAAACCTACACAGAAACTACCACACCCATATTTTTCGACCGCATCTCGAATAGATAAACAGATAACACACATGTCAATAAGGATAAATTTGATCCGATCAACTTCCTTCCCAACCCAATCTTATTATCTCATCCACAGCAAAATTCTACAACTTCTCTTCTAATCCTTCTAATTAGCTCATATTTTTTTGATAGTTTGTTTCTTCTTTGCGTGATAATTACTTAGGAACAACATGAGAAACTAAAAAGAATAAACTCCCATCTAATATTTCATCTTAATTTGCTCTGAGCTGCTGAGGCAAAGCATCGAAAAAAGCTCTTGCTTTGTGGTGTGTTTTCTGTTGTGAGATATGCTGCAAACCTCTGATCCAATCTGCGCTTGGCTTCAAGAGCTGCTACACCCAGATTCTCATCTGGGTCTGTTTGATTCACCGTGTTTCTTTCCTGATTCCATTCAAACATCACAACCCATTAAGCACGCAGAGAGAGAAGAAAAAAAGGTGTGAAATTAAGAAATAACAGTGATACGAACCAATAGAGAGGAGGAAGAAGAAGAAGAAGGAGGGGATTGGAGATTCCTGGTAGCGTACAAACAGAGAGAGGAGCGAGTGATGAAATCACGAGAAGAAGTGTTGTTATGCAATCTTCTTCTTCGAGCACATTCAACTCCTGGAAGCATACCAGACATGATTTCGATGCTCTCTCTCTTCACATGGGATCAAATCAAATGTTAATCATAATAAATACAAGATTGAGTTGCGTTACTTTCTAGGAAACCCTCCTCGAACTTTCCTTGCACCTTCATTCTGTTTCTGCTGTTCACCTAACATGTCAGACTAATGTAATGGAATATTAATTATTTATTAAATCCTCCATTTTTCAATTATATAAATAACAAAAAATTTATTTAAAATAGTTTTAAAGTTCGTTTAATTTTATAAATAAGTAGTGTGACACTTTTTTAAGAAAAAATTTCTAAAAATCGGTGCTTTTATAACATTTTAGTTTATGTAAATTAAAAATCAAAATTAAAACAGTTTTTGGTGAGTTAGACCTATATTTTCGAGTAAGTTAAAATGCATTTTTTTATAGTATTTTTGTAGGTTGGAAAATACTCTTAATCTCTAAACTGTTTTAGTTGTCCACATTATGTTGATTGTCTTTTTAGTGTGCTCATCTGGTTCGTTTTTTTCGTGTTCGTTCAGTCGGATACTTGCAAAAACAAAAAAAATTCTCCGACACAATAGTTCGATTTTGATAAATACAATAAATGCAAAAATTCAAAAATATTAAATATTTCGTCTATATATTTTATTTATTACATTCTTTTTATAATGTCTAATTATATTCTAATAATATTCTACCGTAATCTTGTTTCTATTTTAAATGGATACATACGAATTGTAGTGAGCATGTAGAGATGGTATGAATGAGAAGAGAGTATGTTTAAAAAGAAAATATGAGATTTTACAACTATATTTTATATATGGAAATACAAAAATACGTATATAATGAAAGGAGAAGAGTTTTGTAGACAAAAGTAATTTAACATATTAACTTATGTTTATGAAAATGTCTCGGTATCATACACAATAGCAGGCATCCTATGTTGATTCAAAGGTATATACGGCTGATAATTCCATATAAATGAGCAAGTGTTAAGAGATCCGATAGTGTCAGAGAATAATATTTTAGTCTTTTTAATTAAATATTATTAAGTTTATTTTATATTTTAAACACATTTTATAATAGTATTTGACTTAACATTAAAGAAAAAATATGCCAAACAGTATAAATAACTCAAATACAATTCTGAAATGTGTACGAAACATCAAATAAACCTATCAAAATTTAATTAAAAAGACTAAATCCACGTATTTTGAAAGATGAAGGACTAAATTAGTCCAAAATGTTGAGATAGATTAATTCCAAAATTCATTGAAAGTTAAGAGATAAAAAACATATGTAACCCAAAAATTAAATACAAAAGTGACATTTTATAGAAAATTGATTAAGAAATATCCTATTTTAATTTATTATTTGTCGATCCAGAATCATTAGAATGTCCTAATAACTTTGTAAAAGTAAATTAACTTTTGTTCCCCACAAATTTTACCACCCCTAACTTCAAACTTTATTGCGTTTGTCCAAAACATTTCATCTTGAATATAAAAAAATAAAAAAAATAAGAGAAAGCCTTTGAATTACATTTGGGCCGAAATAATTTGGTTCAGTTTTAAATCTGACTATTCACGAAAACTAGGCCCACTCTAAACCGAATAATTTTGAGTTGGATTTCATTTCCCCACAAAAAATATTACTCATAGTCATTGCAACTTTTTAAAATTTTATGACCATGATTATTAAAAAAATATTTATTCAATAACAATTAGTAAAATAATTTTGTTCAAAAAAATAATAAATTTTGTAAGATTGTTAACCTGTTTGAAAAAGATTAAACTTTTACATTTCAAAACCTCTCGTCAATAAAAATATATAGAACATTTCATGTTCATTACTGATCTACTGGGTTATAAGATAAATTAACTAAACAATATTAATGATATAATAGTTGATATTAAATCTAATCTTCAAATAATCATTATATTATATATAAAAACTTTTATAAATAATGAAATTTCTCTTGAATTATTTTCTCTTCAACATTTTAAAGATCTTACATATGAAAAATATAATTAAAATCATTTTATCATTTAAATCATTTGAATAATACACTTTTATATCATCTTCTAATTTATAATTTATACATACATACATATATATATATATATATATATATATATATATATAT
>Ga0099822_1004623_pt1 | contig 17942 bp, 9 predicted proteins | sample CowpeawhiteBW_FD_76839 | JGI IMG/M metagenome (GOLD analysis project Ga0099822, IMG submission 76839) | Root nodule microbial communities of legume samples collected from California USA - Cow pea white BW | ecosystem: Host-associated > Plants > Roots > Nodule | place: USA: California | collected...
ATATATATATATAATTTTATATATATATTTTAAAAAATAAAAATATAAAAAAAAAAAAAAAAAAAAAAAAAAATATATACATATATATATATATATATATATATATATATATATATATATATATATATATTATAATTTAATTATATGTCTAAATAAGATAATTCTTCAACAAAATTAAATTTACTTTGCTTTCAACACCTTTTATATTCTTTTTCATCTGAAACATAGTTTTCTTTAAACAAAGATTTATACAACTAATATTGAGTCATATTTCAATACTAAATTAATTAGTTTTACTTATAATTAGTTCATTATCTACTATACTATTTTTCTCTCTTTTTCTCATCCTACTTATTTTCTATAAAAATACCATCCTTAAAATTTAAATGTATTATATGTTTGACTTTTATATTTTTAGCAAAAAATTAATATTAAGAAGTAAATTTTAAATCAAATTCAATCTCACAAAACTTATTTGTAAGATATGGTTTAGATTCGTTACATATATACTTTAAATTTGTTTAATCTTTACTCAATGTAAGACTTCTAACAAATATTTCTTTATAATTTTGTCATTAATATAATACTTCGTCTCTTTATCAAACTTTTATGTTGTGAATTCTCAATTTTAATTTCAAATTCTTGACAATTAAAATTGCATATATTAAATGAGTGTATTTTGGATCAAATGTACATTCGTTAATAAATTAAATGCTTTTAAATGTTGTACACTAATTTTAAACATTAAGAGTTTAAGAACGAAAAGAATATTACTGAATCTAATTATATTTTCTAAAAATTTTCAAATATGTGTTTTCTTAAAGTAAATGAATATATATTTTTAATATAAATAAATATCTTTACCATTGTGAATAATTGCGATATATGTACTAATATTCTTTTATAACAAAAAGCAATAGCCAGAAGAACTTTCTAAACATTTAATTTTGAATTAAATATTTTATAAATATAATAAAATATATGTATTTTTGTTGTTTATTTATAATTTCATTTGGTCAAAAGATCCAAAATGACAAAAAGAAAACGAATACGTGAAGTCACGGAGAATGCGTCTTCCATTAATTTGCAGCTTCAATTTCTTTACGTCATTATTAATTTTCTGAACTACCCACCCAAGTGGCATAAATGAACCAAGAACCAACAAATATTGACGTAAACATTATTTGAAATTTGAATCTTTTGATTAAGATCGTAGATTCGATTTTCTGCTTGAATCTTTTAAAACTTTTACATACTTTTTATTTACACAGAAAAAGGATATATATAGAGAGAGGTGTCTTCTTATATTATCCATATACTAATTAAGAATGAAATAAATTTCAGATATTTTTAATTTATTTTTGTGAAATTGATCTTAGTTTATATGTAATTTTTTTGTATTTTGTTATAATTTGCAAATTTTATATTTTATCTTAATAATTTAAATTTGATGAAGAGAAAACAGAATTAATTCATCTTAAATATGAGTGATACAATTGTAGCACACTAAATAATATAAATACTTTTGAGAACATATTAGGTTCTGTAAAAAAATGTAAACCTGCCTCTTTCTTTTTCTTAAACCTACAATTTTTCTCTTTTTTTTTTCTCTCCAAGATTCTCACCTTATTTTTTTTTTTATATTTTTATAAGATCAAATGTCATCCTCTATTAATAGGCTAACTTAAGATTATTCCTAACCAAATAAAAGTTAAAATATAGTAATTCTGAAAAATCTTTTTTATTCTTCTACCTCTTTCGCTATAATATTAATATTGATTTTATAATTGAGAAAAGTGATTATCTCAATTAGTTTAGTTTTGCCTGAAGTTTGATTGTTTTTTGTTGTGTTGTTTATATCTTTAGAATCTTGCAGTTTTCTCAAATTTTCATTGTGGCATTTTGAGTTTAGTCTTTTTCTTTACAGTAAAGAAAATAAATATCATTAGTTGAGATTGAACTTAAGATATGAGTAATTAGAATTTAGGAAAAAATTTTATAAGATACTTTCGACTTAGTTTTGCACTTTTGTTGAATTGATTAAACAATTATGCGTGTGTTATGAAAATTGTTGTTGTTGGTAATGAAAGTTATGACTTGATAATAGCATTAGTTGTGATGAATGTTGAGTTAAATTATAACAATTGAAATTGGATGTGATAAGTTCACCTTAAAAGTTTATTAGTTTATTTATGGATGTATAATTGTATAACTAACCTTGATTATGTTAATATAAACTTTGAAAACAGTGTTTTATGTATTTGATTTTGACCAATTCGAGCAAGTGTAAAATCTTTACTTTAATAGTTATTTATTTAGATAATACTCGAAGATTGATAATTCAACTTATTTGAAAAAACTAAGAGAATGCTTAAGGTTGAATAATAAACTTTGAATTTTATTCTACTTTTAGATTTGCTTAAAATAAATAATTGAAAGGTGCAACAAAATTAAATTTATTTACTTTAAAAACCATCATTTTATAATCATGAGTTCATCAAATCCTGGCACAACTTCTCAATTATACTATATGGTACATATGAGCATCAATTTTTTCCCAGAAAAACTGGAGTTCCCTGATATGATATAATCAATCTATAGAGGATATAGACTACATTTTTCTCAAATTGTCTAACCTAGCTTGTAGGTCACTATCAATCCCTCCATCGTCATTCCCAGTAGTTTCAACTTGAGGTACCTTGGTTTTTGCAGCTGGGGCAGCAACAGCTGATGATGGTGCATTTACAAGCTGCAAATCAAACAAAAACAACTCATCATCATGCTTTGTTCTACAGACTCATTTCATTTACTTTCAGGTAAAAAGAGATGATGATGAATGGGAAGCCATAATCATATACCTCTTGGTTGATGTCAATTCCAATCTCATCAAGAACTTGGTTCACTAGATCTTCAGTTTCTTCTTCATCTTCTTCTCCTTCCAAAGCATCATCTATTGCATCTCCCATCATCTCAGATGTCAATTCCATCTTCTCATTCTGTCTCTCAAATTCTTGCATGATTTTCTGCAAAGATGGCAAGTTCATCTGCCTATTCATTTGCCCCATGGCCTTTGTCACGCCCTTCATAGCCTCACCCATTGCTTGTGTTGATTTCAAAGTCTGAACAAGTTAAGCACAAAAGAAACTACCTTTTAGCACTTCAATATCATAAAGACGTCTTTTTTTTAATCAAAATTTTGTGACTGTTGGCCAGTTAATCATATATCAAGAAAAAAAAAATGCCATGGACCTTGGGGAAGAACCATTACCCTATATTAACCATATATGCCAGAAACAAAAATTACAGAACAATAGATAAAGTCACCACAATGACATACCTGAATTCGGAGTGATACACCTTGGAGCTGAGATTTTAACTTATAAAACTTCTCAATCTGATGCCGTGTTCTAACTAGATCTTTTGCCATGACTCTGACAGCTCCCTGAACAACCCAACTTAAAGGTTAAATCAATAGTTAACTATAAACAACAGACATACATATATGCCATTACAGACAAATCTAGATTTACGGTAAATATCTAATCTTATTTATTGGTTAAAAACGTTGAAAAGAAACCAAACCAAATTCATCAAGAGCAAGTCAGTTCCACTATCTTGCAATAATCAAATCGCTTATCATTTCCATATTAATGTCATACTAGTAGACATCTGTGGTAGATAGAAACCGGGATAAACAAGAAAAAGAAAGGGAATATAAAAGTGTTCCTCCAGCAAATTAGAATGATATCGTCATTCTAGTTGATCTGAACAATCAGCCTGGCAATTAGTCAATTATTTATTAACTTTTACAGCTGTGACTACTGCAACTACCTAGAAGAACCTAAGCTATAGATAACCATGTGTTTCAACTCTACAGCATCCACTCAACCATTTTGAGTTTGCTTCTTCACCATGGAATCTTGTGTTGTCTATGGCTTGGTAAGTATATTAGAATCCAATCATTAGAGGCTACATACATGACATACAGAGACTTCTGCTAATACCGATAACCATTTCTCTGACAAAGGAGACATCCAAATGTGTTTGATACGATAGTGAAGTACTGGATTATGAGCCAGAGACACAGTACCTAGTTAGGTTACAGAAGGCAACAGTGTTAGAATAGGAATTTGTAGTTCTTGAAGAGACCTAATAATAGGATCTTAGTTGTAGTGTTTGAAAAGCTGAGACATTTGGCCTCTACATGAGTGAGCAACCAAGGTCTGCTTCTTAGATCACCATGAGATCAGATTCGGGCCAAGGTAAAATATGCAGGTCCCGGATGTTGATCTTTAGCTGTCTGGGTCAAAGGCCAATAGAATGGGCCAATAGTTAGGTTTTCTTGGAATCGGAAGGTTGAAATGATAACCCATGGTTTATCACACATTGGAAGTATCTAAGAATCTTCCCAATCATTATCCAATGTATTGATTGAGAGAGGTAATTCCCTTTTCTGTTGACATGTTGGCTTTGGCAAATAGATCACAAATTATAAGCAGATGGAACCACTGGGGAGATATTTAATTTCAATTCCCAAGAAGTAATCCAAATTCCTCAATTGGGTGAGGGCTAACACTGAGTTAAGCTCAGTCTTCAGGTGCTGAACAAGGATATAATAATTCCCTGTAATGAAAATGTCATCAACACAGACTGGGATGTAAACACAGGGGCAGAAAGTGGTTAATATGAACAGAGATGAGTTATATTTGCACAGCTGACAAGGCTATGTAGCGTGTTAGCGAACCTCTCAAGTAAGGCCTGTTTTAGGCCAAATAATGCTTTGGAAGCAAGAGAGTTTTAACTGCTTCAAATCCTGAAGGTTGGACAGTGCAACTTCTTCGTCTAAGGGTACTAAAGTCCAAGTACTATTGGCAAAAGGAGCTGAAAGTTCTTGCACAGCTGAGTGCCAATTGAGGTTTAAGGGAGCTGTGGCATGCATGAGAGCATCTTGTTGCTCCTGTTTCAGGTAAGCTTTATTGGTTTTTCCAAAGTGGACTTCCTGAATGAAATACACATTGATACAAGCATTGATAGCTTCAACTTGCTGTTCAAAGAGAAGAAAATTCTTCAAGGTCACTGAGACAGATTGTGAAAACGTCAATGGAGCAGTAGAGAGCTTTGATGATAAAGCCCCATATCAGATGACAAAAAACACACGGCAAAGACCAAGTTGTCAGAATAAGAAAAACAGTATCATCACAACAGCTCATGCCTCTTCTTTCTTCTAGGGAAGAGCAGAAAATTCCATTCCAAATTCTTTACCAAACAGCATAGGTTAGGTGTTATAAATTTGCATAATAAAAAAACTATACTAACATATTCACAAAAAGACATGTTCACCATACATACCACTAAAAACTAGACAAATAATAGACTTAGGACACAATCACTATACCATCTGGCCTTGTTTAGCACTTTTCTTTATCTCCAAAATCAATTTCTTCTCTTGTGCTTGCAAACCTTGCCTCTCGCGCTCAATTTCTCTAATTGATTTGTCCAGCATCCTCTTATTTTCCCGCAGAAGCTCTGAAAGTCATACACTATATGTTCAGGTACAATAAAATCAATATGCAGTGTTACTGAATGACACCAAATCAATCAAAGACCTGTTAACGCATGTTGGAAACTTGCAACAACCCTCACAAAGACACCAAGTTTGAATAAAGTAAACAACTTAACGTGCCAGTTAGTGGATCACTAAAACCATAATAATTCCAATAGTTGCAAAGCATAATTCTAATTGAAATTGAAAAGAAAAGGAATATAAAGTGCAAATTTTAAGGAAATCTCTGAATCTTATCAAAAGAAGGAGACAAGATAGCAAGAGCAAAAAAATACAACAGATCGTAAGTTAAACACGCAATACAGCAATCACAACAGAAAGAAGAAAAATTAAAGCAAAGGGGCGAAATATAATCATCCAAAGAATTTAACTTTGCATAAACGATCGAACAGGTTTTGCGGGGTATCTCCTTTGTTCAATTGAACATAACAATATTAGAAAAGTAAAGATTTTGATGATGAGTGATGACTCTGCAATCAAAATAAAGCAAGCCCATTTGGAAAAATCATAGATTTCGTCTTTTGAACACAGAAGGCGATGATTAACAAACCTGCGGGTGTTTTTCTCTTTCCGAAGATGAAACTCATGGTTATGGAGAAGAAGGAACAACCTCAGCAGAGATCGAATGGAAAATGTAAAAGACGAGAGAAGAACGTAAAAGCCTGCGATCTCGTTATGTTATGCGCTTGGTTGAAGATTGGGTGATGATGCTTTTGATCAAAGTTTGCTTACGCGGTAAGCGTTGAAAGAAGGAATCATCGACGAACGATTATCACCGCCGTTTCACACACGTGCCGCACTCGGTGTGGGACCCACAGTTGCGTTGTTGTTTAATCAGTTTCAACGAAATAACCGCACAACTTTTCTGCTGTATTGCCAGCGACTTCTCTTCTAAACTTTGCGAAATCAATTTTGAAAGAGGCGAATTTCAAACAGCGGAATTTGTCTCTCTGTATTTTGTAATATTTTGTAATAGTTTTTACTTTAATTCTAGTTTCTTATCTTTATTCTTTTAGAAGTGTATAACAGAAAATATAATGGTTATCATATTTTATCATAATACTATCTTATCAAATAAATATAATCTCAAATAAATAATGACTTCTTATCGGTTGTAGCAAAGCCTGAAAGTTCGTAAAATACATTATAAAATTCAAATATGCATGAGAAGTTAGAACATAAAAAAGTAAACTAAATTCAAGTTTAATTATGAATCACATCTTTATTTTTTGTATTGTGAAAGTGATATCACAAAAAGTTTAAGGAAATTAGAGTAGTAAGATAAGAGCAAAAAAATACATATTCAGTTAAATTATGTTTTGTTTAAAACACATGACAAAATTGTTAGGAAAATAATAATAATAATAATAAATTAGGCTATTTTTTTTCTTGTACACATTTTCTTATTAATTTACTCGTGATTTTAAATTAAAATAATTAAATTTTTATTTTTACCCTTTAAATGAATGTTAATTTAAATTTAATTACTTTTTAAATTAAAATAATTATTTTACTATTTTATTACTTTAAATCACTATTTATTTAAATTCAGTTATTATAATACAAATAAAAAACATATATGCATGTTAATAATAATAATAATAATAATAAAACAAAAATATGGATAAAAGAATATGTCAGTTACAAAATACAAAAATAATAATAAAATATAAATTCTTTTATCTTTATGCTAAAATATTTTCTAAATTACAATATCTTTTAATTAAATCAAGGAGATTTCTTCCTCCACCTTCATATTTTCTTTCTGCACCTCCATGACTCTACTCAAATGACCTTAATACCCTTCATTAAAAATTATTTAAAACCCTAATACTCTTTGCGCCACTATTCATGCACCTATGCTATTCTTCTCCCACAAAGACATAGTTAGAAAGCGTATTTGAGAGAAATCGTGTCAAATGGATTCGTGGAAGCTACAGTTTGAGGTCACCATAATCCATCTTCCGTTATCCAAACATGGTCATGTTCCTAAACGCTGATATTGGACTGAATGTGTTTCCAATTCCGAATGCATTTGGATTTAATATACCGGACTCTATAGTCTATAACGAGATTTTGAATTCCACGATGGATTATACAATTCGACATGTAAAAATATATTCCGAACTGTATAGTTTTTTAAATGCTTCCGGATCCGAAATTACACTGCAGACCGTAGAATCTCATATGTTACATAAATTTACATTCATTACGGATTTGAAAATCTGACATGTATTTCTAATCCAAAAAAGTTTCGCGTCACAAACACCCCTTGGCATAGATACACCCACCAACAACATGCCAACAACGAAAATTCAAAGCCACTTACTTCTCTCAAACGCGACGCACGATGCAACATGAAGGACCCCTTTCTTCTTCACTAGCTTTAAGCAATGATGGTGCAGAGCTTTGTGTTATGGAGATGCAATGGAGGTGCATGGCGTTGCAATTTTCCTGCAATAGAGGTGAGGCATTTTGCCAATGGAGGTGGAAAAAGTCTGGAGGTGCAGCGGCAATGGAAGTGAAGAAACTCTATGGAGGTGTGGTGGCTTCTATTGTCACAAAGGATAAAGATAATTTGATAACTAAATTTTGATAAATTTCTCTCTTACATCTGACATTTTTTAAGTCTCTTTCTATTTTTATATTTTCTTATTTTTCTATATTCCAAAATCACTTGTAAAATATCACTTCATGTTGTAAAAGAAAGTTGTTAAAATTTAATTATCAAATTATCATCGTCTAATTTTAAAATCAAAGTTAGTTGGCTCATTTCCATTTGGCTATACAGTGCAAGAAGAAAATGTGGGAGTGCAGGATGAAATAGTCTTAAACCAAAACTTATTATAAGACTTAGACCCATAGATTTTGAATCAAATTTTGAACTTTTTATCTATCTTTGAGTATCGAGTTAGACTCAGGACGATTGTGACAATACTAATATATTTATCGTTTGTTACTTATTTATATAAATTTATTTAGAGAAATAATTTAGAGTAGGGGTATCAAAATCGATGACACAATTCCTAAAACATGTAAAGGCCAATAGTCTCATATCGTTAGAGTCCAGGTTAAAGATAATTTAAATATTTTTTTCCTCCTTTCACTCTCTGATATGCCTTTTAAGGACAAAATTATGATGAACATAGACTCCAAAGCAAACAATACCTCAAATGCATGACAATTGTTCCTTACGATGTCACTTTACATACTTGGGATCAGAACATTGGTGTCCACCGTGAGGACGATGATGAGGTTTTAAGACGAACCATCAGTCCCTTTAATCTTCCATTGGGATGATTTGTCATTCTCCTTAGACCTCGATTTGGGAGCTTATATTCCTACCACACTCTCAATAGTTTTCACATCATTTAAGTGTCGAGACCTTAAATACAAATGATTGACCCTTACAATATCATTCCGCAGACTTGAGAAGAGAACATAAATTAAGACCTTCTTAGTTATTAGAATTGAGTTACTAATTCAACTTTACTTACGACCACTTCATCATTTTGGACTAACTTAATTCATTGCTCGTGTTCATATCTTGATTGAGCTTCTAAACTTCGTTTCTTATGCTCTGCTTCAATTCTTCTAATATTGCTAATAGTACTATCCGACCTTTTATCTTTAAGAGCTTTTCAAACTTTCCTTAAGATGTTGTATCTTTGAAGGCAAATTACAGTTGAACAGTGATAATAATGCTATAGAAAACTATTATGACAGACATGTTTGCTCTGAACGTAGAAGTTGCAAGTTGAATGTTGCGAGATTAAAAGAGTAGACTCATTCTTTGTGCCCAATTTCAGATCTATGTAATTTACACTCATTACTTATGAGCTTGAACAAAACAATTGCTACCTGATTAGCAGAAGCTACATTTAGTCCCTCTGGTTTAAACAAAAACAACTGGAATAGATGGCATACATATATATAGCAAAAACATAAATCAATTGAGCAAATTAAAAAGAAAGATCACCTCCACAACCACCCCCTTTAATGAATCTCACAAGTACTGTTCATGTATTCTGGCACGGTTCTCTTCCCACCACAGTCTAGCATACACCTCCCCAAACTTTTCTCGACTGCAGCAAACAACAAAACATATAAATTTCTTACACTTCTACATCAGAATACAGCCAAGAAATAAACTCAAACATGCTTATGAAATTAATTAGCAATTGGTCATACATAGAGAGCCTTAGACCAAATATCAGAAAAACCTTTATGTAAACTTGAATCATCAAAGATCAAAGTTGTAGATTCTTAAGAATCGAGGTATATACGTATCATGAGTGGTCTGATAACGAGTACAACAATAGACCTAACAAGCATCATTAAAATAGACTCAAATTCATGATTATGATATCATATTAAGAAGTAAATCTTTAAGTCTAATTCAACCCTACAAAATCAGCTTGTGAAGTTTGCACGAAATTATATATTTAAAATTTGTTTTATCTCTAATCGATGACATAATCGAAAACATATAAAAGTTGTGCGAAGGTAGCATACCTGAACCTTACTCGTCTGAGCTCCCTTTTGCCGCCAGGGAGAGCTCTGATGGTAATGTAAACCCCAGGTTCATCCTGCTCAACCCATTCAGCATCGAGGTCACTGGCATTACTGATCGATAAATCGCCAGAGCGATCAGCTTCTCTAGATGAGCTACTTCTGATAGAAGCATCAGCATCCATTGATGATGAGATATCTGTCTTGGCAGCAGCACTAATGGTGGAAACCTTCGGGGTTGAGTTCACACCACTCGGTTCATAGTAATGCCGTGATTGCATTGAATGCTGATCGAACGAATCAGAGGATGAGTACCCCATTGCCACCCCTCCTCCTCCTCCTCCACGGAATATATTACACGGTGGCCTTTCCCTGCCCATCGGAGGTGTCACAGGAATCTCTTCTATTGATTCACGCTTTGAACTCTGCGTTCAACCCACACACCAAAACGAATCAACAACACTAAACATGTAATCAAAATTTTCGCCTTGGTAAAATATGAAAAAATGTAGATGAGGATGACAAAACCGTATGACTAACTGCAGCAGGGACACACTCTGTCATACAACACAACAAATAACCAAAACAAACAAGCATGACATATGACACAAGATAGAATACTATTTTTAGACACTCCCACGATTAGAACACCCTTCTGTTTCTGCTCTTAGAACACTCGTCTACAGTGTTTTTTTTTCTCTCTCATTAGATCTACAGTACACTTTTGTCTCTCTCTCTCTCTCACTGCTTGATTATGCTTGATGTATACTCTGATGAATAAATGTTACCTACAGTACAGTATCTACGGATATGAGCAGTAACGATTCTGAGTTCTAACCCAAGTGATTCAAGTTATTGCACTTGCACATGCAGATACGTCAGAAATTAACATTGTACTAAAACTCTTAATGTATAAACTATAAAAGAAAACTTCCTAAATTAATCATTTGGGTGAAGTAACATGATGCAGACAATTACAACATGTGTAAGAGCACGATAAATTCAAACGTTACCTCGTCTTCAGACCTTGGTGGAGTTGGAAGAGGTATAGCTTGCCGGTTAAGCCGTTGAACATTGTAAAGTTCCATCACCTTGTCGTAATTCTCTGCCCACCATCTCTGAGCTTGCCATTTGTTAAAAATGTCGCGACTATACATAAAAAATAAACATAATTCAGTTCACCACACAGTTTTTAAGGCGTCGTATCATATGAAGTATAACTGAGAATGAAAAACATTATGACACTTAGCATCAGAATGTTGGAAATTAACAATGCAATCTTAATCTAACAATAATGAAAAAACATCGATAGTTGAACATTCTTATTTTCTATTGTTTTGTCCTTATTTGGCCAACTCCATTGTCATTTTTTTTTTGGCGATGTTACTCGTATAATATGATTATGCTTTGTTCCATGTGCATCATTGAAAGGAATGGCCCTTGAGACTCTATGGTTGAAGCATCCAACTAGTCGCAATTTGCTGCTATATATTATGGTTTTTGTTAATTTGTTAACCAAATATTTAATTTACAGTGGTGTATGACACTGTTCTCAATTATGTTAGGTCACTCGAGTAGATGCTTTTTGACAAAGAATTCTCTGATGAATAATTAAAAGCAAACCCGATCATTCCGTGAGAAAAATAAAGTTGTTCTAAGGCCAACATTGACCTTACAGAGAAGTTGTCTAAACAATCGAAAGCAGTGGGTCCCAACTTTAGTCTCAACCACATCACTAATCGCACCAAACAAAGAAATGATTGAAATGTTTTCAGTAGGTTTAAATATTAATTAAAGATCTAAGTATGCTCTTAATTAAATTTCTCAGCTAAAAATCGTGGGGCAAAAAGAGAAAGAGAAAATCATTTATACATTGACCCACCCACCAGCACCCCTATGGCCTATATACATTGGTTGAGATTGCACCTCAAGTCACCATTTCATGCTTTTATTTCACGATGTGATAAAAGACAAAAATACGAAGTTTGGCAAAAAAAAAATAGGACAACACTATAAGCTATGCTATCTATCTAGTATCTACAACTTTACTAGGTCCCCACCTAGTAGATGTTCACATTTTGTCTTGTATATAGTTATGGTGTGAAAGAAGATGTGGAAGCATTGCAGATCAAAAGACAAAAACTGTTATAGGTGAGAGAAGACAAGATTATATACATTCTTTGTGTTTATTATTTGGATTTAAAAAAAAAAAAAACTTGGAATAGAATTATTTAATATTCATATCTTAAAAATAGACTATAAATTTTTTTAAAAAAATTACCGTTTTATCCGTGTCAATTTCCTAAAACTAACGTGTAAGAGCTACCTCCGACCAAACGACAAGACCCAGTTTTAAAGGTTCCCAAGACAATTAACACTGACCCACGTCCACTCTCAAGCCACAATAGGTTTTACTTTTGGACCCACTTTAAGGATTGCTTTTGGCAAAGGCGTGAAATAGCAGGGGAAGATGGACCCACCAAATACACAGAGAACGATTCATTCAATTTAATCACTTATGGCGTTGAAAAAACTCGAGATTTGGATGCTACTACACTAATCACGTATATGGAAGAGATGAGTGAGCATAATCAATAACAATCATCAGATCAGAAATAAAGGGGTCAAACTAGATACCTGTTCCAATCCATGTTTCATTTTCTAACCAAAACAAAATAGACAAAGGGTTTGTTTCATTGTCGGTCTCTGGTTATAAAATTTTGATTGCTTTCGGAAAAAAATGTTTTTGGAGGATCATCATCACTCATCTCATGCAAAATCATGCATCACTCCAAACATAGGATGTGGAGAGTTCAGAAAACAAGACTTGTATCGATTTGATCAAAGCTAACGCACCATGCATAAATTTTAAGAAACTAAATTCAGTCTATTTTGTTGAAAAAATAAACTGATGATCAGTTACATATTGTTAAAAAATCAACGTACATAACCAACAAGATAAAAACTAAAATCACTAATTTCTTACGTTTAAAATATAATATAAAGTTCTAATAACTTTTAACAAAATGCGTATTAATTGGATTAAATCGAAGCATTAATTAACTTTGGTATGCATGAGATAACGAAAGATAAGAAGCGAGTATCACAATCAGAATAAGAATCAGAATCAGTAGGGCACTAGCCAGAATCAAAGAGACTCGGTCCAAACTCTAAACGGCACCCAAATCAACAAAACGACACAGAGTGAGAGTGAGAGTGAAACTGAAAGAGATGCGTATTGCGTACCTGAACCGAATCCGTTTGAGATGGTTCCCGCCACGCGGAAGCGATACGAACGTGATCAAAACGCCGGGCTCAACCTGCGCCACCCACTCCTTCGGCTCCGCCTCCTCTTCCAGCACCACCACCGTTCTCCTCCCGCTGGAGCTTGGCGTCCCCTCGCCGCTCGAAATCCCCTTCAACCGCGCCTCCAGCTCCTTCCCCCACCGCCGCCGCGACGACTCCGAATCGGACTCGCCCCCGCGACTCAGTCGACTCTGCGGCGGCGCGCACGGACCGCACTGCTTGTACGATCCCGACGCCTTCAGCGCCATCTCCTTCAGCTGACATGTTAGCGATTTGGCGCCCCGCGAACTCGGATCGTCGCTCGCCGAGTCGAGTTTCTTGGAACGTGCTATGCACGTGAGCATTTTTCTCTTTCTGATGGAGTTTGCGAAGTGATGGTACGCTCTTCCTTCCGCTACCGTTATGTCAGAGATTCTCCGAAGAGAACACCGAAAGAAGAAAAGGTTTAAGAGTGTGTTTGGATTGTGCAAATTGATTAATGAGTGTTTGGACGACGAAAGAGACCAGGTACGAGGGGGAAGAGAAATTGTGCGTTGTTGGTGTTTGTCTTAGTTACTTTTTTGTGTTTGGTTTTGTAACTTTAGTTTATGACTTTTGTGCCTGGGTGCGTAAAATATGTGTCGTTGGAGTGAGAGAGAGAAGAGGAATCTGCTTTTTTGTTGGGACATGGGATTCCTAATTTTTTTTTTTAATTATATATAATTTTTATTTATTTATTTTGAAAAAATAATTAAATAAAAAATTGTTATTTAAAAATTCAATTAAATTTAAATAAAATGGTAACCGGAAGACAAAAGTGAATACCAAATAGTGAAAAAAAAATTATATACAGATATAAATATAAGTTTAGAAAAAGATAATTCAGATCAAAAATCAAATACATATTAATGTTAGGTATAAATACAGATTTGGTATCCAACTTTTTCGAAAAGTTCAATTTGGTACCCAAACTTTAGGAATGTTCAATTTGGTACCCAAACTTTTTAAACGAGTTTATTTTGGTACGTTTTGTTAAACACTACGTAACACCGTTTGGCTTTTGTTGAGGTGGCACTGTGTAGGGCATACGTGGCAGAAACAATGGTTAGGCACGAGGTTTTTGTGGTAAAAAAAAATCAAAGTAAAAAATTTTAGAAAACCGTTGTTGTCGATTTGGGGCAAAATTAGGGATGTGAAATCGAAAAATTTGCAGAACGGAAAAGTAGGGCAAAAGCAAAATTTAGGAATTAGGGTTCGATGGTTGATTTGTGTTCGGTGATCGGAGAATAAGGACGGAGATTTCCTTCCGTTCGTTGGAGAGGGCGAAGCTGGGAAGAAGAAAGAAGAAGCTTCAGCGGTGGAAGACGGAACTTTGGCAGTGGAAGAAGAATCTTTGGTTGTGAAGGTGAGTTTTCTTTCCTGCTTTTTATATTTGAGTTGATGAATGAGTGCTGATATATTTTTTTTATACAGCCACCACTATTACATGACAAGCTTTGATTCGCATTAACCATGAATTGTGAGAGCAAGAGGAAGATGATTGAGCCCTTGATATTTCTTCAACGTCTAGAAAAATCAGAATAAGAGAAAACCACCTATTAGGGCACTCTCCACAAAATAGGGCACTTAAAGTTTACAAATAAAGGGGGATTACAACTCATTTTATCTGAACCATTGTTTCTGCTACGTATCCCCAGCACACTGCAATCTCAACAGAAGCCAAACGGCGTTATGTAGTGTTTAACGGAAGGTACCAAAATAAATCCGTTTAAAAAGTTTGGGTACCAAATTGAACATTGTTAAAGTTCGGGTATCAAATTGAACTTTCCGAAAAAGTTGGGGTACCAAATATGTATTTATACCTTAATGTTACTATGGAACAGTAAAGGGATTGATTGAACAACATGAACTGAGTTAAGTAAGACATAACATGTTAATTAGAAATGTCTAGATGGATTTGAACAAATAAATCATCCACTGAATTTGGGTTGGGTTAAAAAAGAAATAGTTTTTTTAAATGTTGGTTTAATTGCAGGGTGTGTGTTTAAATTATAAAGTGAATTCGAGAGTGAGTAAATAAATATTTAAACTTAGTAAATTAGATTATTTAAATACATATATTACAGTAAATGTATATTTAAGTTTATATTTTGATATTGAGAATTTGATGTAGATTTATAAAATTTTAAAAGTCATTACAATATAAAATATTAGAAATAATATAATTAAAGTATACAATATTATGAGTGTTGATAATTTTGAATAATTATGATAATATGAGATATAATATATATATATATATATGAGTTATGTATAACATAATATATTTTTTATATATATAATAGAATATAAAGTAAACGAATTTAAGTGATTTTTTCTAAAAATAAAATTATAAAATTATTGATTTGAAAATTTTTCAGAATTTTTCTTTTATAAATACGGACTTAAAATTGAACGGGTGTGGAGATAAGAAAAATGTAATGTAATGGTTTAAAGTTTGTATTGTCATATTATTATAATCAGAAAGTTAACCGTTAACAACAGCAGTGAAATGTTTTTATCGGCAAGAGCAAAGTTTTTGATTTGGATTTGGTCTTAGCCCATACTTAAGACTGGAAAATGAAATGAAAACAAAAACAAGAAAATGACCTGACAAAGAAAACACGATGAAAAGTGGTCTCTAATATGTCATGGGCCAGAGAAAATGATAAAGAATGAAAACAAAAATCTACATTATGAGATGACATTTTTATATTTTTTATTTTTTACGCTGTATTTCTTAAGCTGATATTATTTGAGATAATAGCAAATATTAAATATAGACAATTTTGTTATTATTATTATTTGAATTTTAATTCACCACAATACTGAAGATTGGTTCTTCCACAAAATGCATCACGTTGATGTGTTATTGTTTATATAACTAAATATTGATGATAAAAAAAATTACAAATTAGTTATTCACTTACAGATTTGTATAGTTTTATATAATTTGTTTTTCAAATATTTAAAAAGGAGTTAGTGGTAAACATTTATTCCTTTTGTTCTTACATAAAAAAGTGTTTTATTCTTAAAAATAAATTAAAGAAACTCACTCAATCTTCTTGCTTAATATATTTTTGAAAAAATACTTAATTACAGAAATACCTAATGCAATATTGATACCTGCGTGTTAGTTATATCTCATGCAAAACAATTAAATGAATCAGTAAATAAGTTAGTTGGAACATGTGAACATGACATGCAAAAGAGTTTCACAATTTTCTTACTACTCTTAGTAATTGTTTATTTACAATACGATTATTAGAATGTTTTATTTGTAAATCTTTCACATTTCAAAATTAGTCTCCAAAAAGTAGGAGGAATTATTTATATATTTTCTCATTGAGAGTTTTTCTTATAACCTCTAAAACAACTTTTGTATATACTCACAAATGTTTTTTTTTTTTTTTTAACCATAAATGGCATCAAATACTTTAGTTTGATGTTATGGAGAGATTAATAGATAGCTAAAAGTTATTTTTGTGTTGAAAGTCAAAAGTTATTATAGCAATAATACTTATAATACAATTTTAATCAATAAAATATTTTAGGGTTGATATTCTATAATTATGACTTGGGAACAATATCAACTATGATGATATCAAAATTATCTTCAATATTTATATGGCTAACTTGTGTTTCTTTATATATTTTATTACAATTTATTTAAATATTATATTTTGATCGGTGTCTTGCTCTCGCAAGTAACATACTTGTAATTCAAGCATTATTTTATTTTTTTATTTAAATTTCTATTACTTGAATTTTAGTTATACATGGTTGGTTGATATAAGTTTAGTATTGATTTTCCTTTACTCACATTTATCTTTATTGTAAATATGGATAACGTTTTTTTTTTTTCAGCGATTGATGGATAATGTGCTACATGGATTTTGTATAAAATAAAATATGTTTTGAATTTTTTTAAAGAATAAATAAAGTGATATTATATTATGATAAATACACGTGTCATGCATGTAGTAATTAACAAGTTGTCGATAGTTTTTGTGTGAATATTACAATAATGAATTTGATGAGATTTCATACTTTACTGATACATTGAGAGTTAGATAGGTAAAAATTTATAACATCAAAATAGAAGTGAGAAGTCCCTCACAGTCAATAAAATACATATAAGATGACCTTGTAATAATAGAATATTTAAAACATATTTATAGCAAAATGTACGATTTTTCTAACTAAATAGATATTATGACATAAATTAGTTTCTAGATTTAAGTTTGATATTTATATTAGTTTCTATATTTTAGCAAATCCATCATTTTATGTGAACACTTGATCTTAATGTAATGAAGTTTGAAACAAGAGCAGAGCACATGATTTTCAAAAACACAAACTAGAATATAGAATTTGAAATATGATTTTATATTTATTATCTTGGTGTTTATATATATATATATATATATATATATATATATATATATATATATATATATATATATAAAAATTTAATAAAAATAAAAAAAAAAATATAATATATATATTATTTTTATTTTTATCTTTAACACTAAAAAAAAAA
>Ga0099822_1004625_pt1 | contig 17940 bp, 4 predicted proteins | sample CowpeawhiteBW_FD_76839 | JGI IMG/M metagenome (GOLD analysis project Ga0099822, IMG submission 76839) | Root nodule microbial communities of legume samples collected from California USA - Cow pea white BW | ecosystem: Host-associated > Plants > Roots > Nodule | place: USA: California | collected...
AAAATATAAAAATATAATATATATAAAATATATTATATATATAAAAAATATATTATAAAAGAAAATTTTTATTTTATTTTTTTTATATATTTTCTCTCTATATATATATATATATATATATATATATATATATATATATATAATCAAATGACTTTATGTGATTTTTTCTGAAAATAAAGTCACAAAATTATTGATCTGAGAATTTTTTCATTTTAAATACGAATTTAGACAAGACACGTACTTAAATGGATATGAACTTAAGCATATGTTTAAGTGTACTTATTCATTCAACACTACAACTAAAACAATTATTTTTAAAGTATCAAAGAGAAAGTTTTATGAATTTTTATTTGAAGATTTTGAAAAGGGATATTTTGATGATTAAAATACTAATTTAATAATTATATAATAATAACATATACAAATAATTAATAAGTTAAATAACGTTGTAATTCGATTATATTTTTAATTAAAGTTATCAACATGTCATTGTTTTTTTTTTAAGTTCTCTGAATAAGATAATTTTTAGAATCTTAAATTTTATGTTTACTAAGGCCTCCACAATAGATTTGTAATGGCGTCACGGAGGTGAGTTCAAGGAGGATTTTTTATTACGAAATGTTTTAGAATGATTAATTTAAAAGAATTAAAAATTAATTTTAAATTGTAAAATTTAATATGTTCTTTTTCTGTTTATGAAGTATATATTTTTTCGAACGTTTTCGCAATGTACAATACAAAATCATTTTACTATATTTGAAAGAATATTCTTAAAAAAATATAAGAATTATAAAAATTTATTTTCGTGATTATATTGAGAGATGTGCTAAGAAACAATTGCAGAACTAATTGTGTTTCTTTTTATTGTATGAAATTATTATAAAGTACATTTTCTTAAAAATTAAGTTTAAACCTTTCTCTGCCCCCTCTTCTCTTACTGACAACTAGAACCTTCCATCCAATTGCTCAAAGCATTAGGGTTTTTGGAAGGGGTTTTAGGGCTATTATTGCTCACATTCAGAAATCCCCAATTCTCCTTCCAAAGATTCAACACTTTTCATCGAAGTGCTCCCAAATGCTTCGCTCCAATGGCGTTAGGCTCCTCCGATCGCTGCCCGCTAAATTCATCCGTCACGCCGACGAACCTGTACTGAACAACCCTTCATCGTTCTCGCCCTTTGATTTTTCATTCATCATCCAACTTCGAATTTTGAGACGTTTTCTCTGCCTACTTTGATGCAATTTTGTTATGTTTGGTTGATTTATTTTGGATAAATCTCAGGTATATGAAGGAGTGTGCCAAAGGGGTTTTAGGACATTGAATTCGGGACGTTGTAATCCACCCAGAGTCATCGGGAACTTATTTCCAAAAGGTATGTGTTGAAGATAATAATGCAAGTTTCAATTTTTGCTTTGGATTTTTAGTTTTGTTGTGCGATTATACAAAGGAATAAGACTCTGCGAATGAGTCAGTTGTTTTTGGATTAGTTTGACAATTGTTGGTCCTAATGTTGTTTTTCTTATGTTGTATTGAACATCTTATTAAAAAAGTGGTCTCTGTGATTTTCTGTTTGTTTTTAGCTGATCTTTTCTTCTCTGTCTAATTGCAGTTGGAAATGGTATTACTTTGAAGAACTGGTTGCTATATGGAGCAGCTAATACATATTTGGGGACATCCAGGTCCATTCATGGGTCGGGTATAAAATGTGGATTACCTTTATGTGCTTGCCTTACTTTTCATTCTTGCTGATGTCACACCGAAATGCATTTGGAAATCTTGTTTGGTTATTCATGGCTTGTATTTTGTCTTTTCCTTTGGTGATGAAGTATAAGTGGCCCGAAGTTAATGCTACTTTTGTTGAATTAGCTCAGCAATTTCTGGTTTGGTCTTTCCCCTGGATGGATATATTTGTTTAGTGTCCCTTGAATTTGAATGATTTATTTTTTCCCCTCAATTTCTTTTCAGCATCATTGGCTAGAGACTATTATGAAGTGCTTGGTGTGAGTAAGAATGCAAGTTCTTCTGAAATAAAGAAAGCATACTATGGGGTAGGTTTTACTTGACTAGTTTAATATAAATGTATTTTTGCATCAACGAACATTTTTGAAGCTTTAAGTGAACATTTGACTTATTTCCTGGTAAAATATTGTGATTTCTTACCTATCCTGGTTGAAAGGTGTCACATGTTACATTCTCTTTTAATTCCAAGTCTTGCCCAAAACGTTTTGCAAACTGTTTCCTTTTCTTATAGTATGTATTGCTGTCATTTCCCAAGTGGGCGAGATTAAAATGGTTGTTTGGATTGTGTGGGTAGAGCTTGTTTTCTATCATATTGCTGTTACGTATGCCAACCACTCATTAATGTTATATAATACAGAAATACGTCTTTTCTCCTTTTGCTGTTTAATTTTATACTTGGTTGTTGGCACCTGTTTTATGATTTTCTTATTCGTAATACATCCCTCTGTAAGATTTTAGTACCTACAGTAGTTGTATGTTTGTGAAAATATTTCATGTAGTTCCCTTTATTTTTCCTTTATTCTCGTGACAAATTCTTCAAATGCACTCGATGAGCTTGAGTTATTTGTCTGAAATAATTCTATTTCTGCCTTTTTTCTTACTTTTTATTTTCTTCATATTCTTCAGCTTGCAAAGAAGCTCCATCCAGACACAAACAAAGATGACCCTGAAGCTGAAAAGAAGTTTCAAGAAGTTTCAATGGCATATGAGGTGTACTGTTGTTGTGCTTGTTATTTATGTAGAGCTCCACTGTAAATTGTTATGTGATGAGTGAACTGGATTATGATTTCTTGACTCCTCCCCCTTTGAATAACTGCATTGTAGGTTTTGAAGGATGAGGAAAAGCGTCAACAGTATGATCAGGTCTTATGCTTTTCCAGAAATACTTTTGTTACCTTTGCCAAACATTTTTTGTTACTCTATTGGGGTAAATTTATAGGGCAGGTTACTGATTTTATTCACAAGAAACCTACATTATAGATCATAAGAGCATAACAAGGGAATAATAGCTGGACTCAGGAGACCTCTGTTTTATGAAGTTGGAGGATAGAGATATTTGAGGGGGAAAAGTTGAACAAAAGGATTAGGCGGTTACAATTATCACCTTTTTTTAGATGTGTTTGGGATAGCTGTAAAAATCATGTTATTGCTATAATTGATTATATGGATAGTCAATTATTCTTATAATAGATTATAATGAAAATTAGTTTTAAGATAATAAATTTTGTTTGTTATTGGAAAATAGCAAACAAAAGTATAAAGTTGAAAGGGAAAAAATGCTATTGGAAAACAATTATAAGCTAAAATTTTCAAGAGTCATAGTCAATTTAATTTTCAGAAAAAAAAGAAGCTTTTACCAAGTTCAATGATACACACATCTGATATTGCAAACAACTTTTTAACCCCCAAAAGTGTCTGAAATCTTGAAACTAGTCTTTTCCATACATACTCTTGTTTTATCTTATTTATTAATCATCTCAGTGATTTGATTTGATTTAATATGGATATGTAGATTGGCCATAATGCATACGTAAACCAACAAAGCTCTGGTTTTGGAGGTGACAGTGGCTTTAATCCATTTGAGCAGATATTTCGAGATCATGTAATTACTTGCTGCTTTCTATATTCTTGCTATTGGTCATGTCTCACTGTGTATTGGTTCGTTCTATATAATTTTTTGGTAGTTTTGTCTTCATTGCTGTAGATATTTTATTAGGAATTTTGCTTAATAGAAATAACTATGTAGTTCTAATTTTAAATGTGATGTTATTATTGTTGTTGTTCTGTTCTGTTCTGTTCAGACACTAATCATGCAGCTGCATCAGTTACTAGTACAGTTTAATGGTGGAATAATCTGTTTAGTTTTTAATAGTTTACAAATACACAGCTTCAATAATCATACAAACAATCAAGCATCTTAATTTGTATATGTTATGTTTGTTTGTGCCTCTGTTCTGCTTTTAAATTTAATTGTAGTAGAAAATAATAATTAGAAAATTATGATTCAATAAATAATTGCATTATAATAAATAAAAATTGTCTAAGAAATTTGCTTGAATTACATGTCCCACATTTGAAGAATACTGTGCTTTTCTCTTAGCATTTCCCTCAAATTGTGGTCAGGATTTTGTCAAGAGCTTTTTTCATCAGAATATTGGTGGAGAAGATGTCAAGGTTCTTTTTCTCTTCATATCTTCTGGACATTTCTAACTATTCTGGCACTTATTTGTGGAAATGCAACTTGCTCTATTATTGTTCACAGACTTTTATTGAACTATCTTTTATGGAAGCTGTCCGAGGATGCACCAAAAATGTTACATTTCAAACAGAAGTGCTCTGTAACACTTGTGGTATGGTCATGACTTAAACATAATTTACATTCTTAGATTTTAGCTGTCTCTACTATGTGTAATTTAGTTTGCAAGGCATGTGCACTGGAAGGTGACAAATTTTTTCTTTGTTGACTATTTCAGGTGGGAGTGGTGTTCCTCCTGGTACAAGACCTGAAACTTGTAAGCGCTGTAAAGGATCAGGAGTGGTCAGTATTGTCTTAAATATAAATTTCGTTAATAATGTATTATTATTGTTATTATCATGATAATGATGTTAACCTGATGGCTTTTGTTATATGTCCAGACATTTGTACAAACTGGCATATTTAGGATGGAGAGTACTTGTGGTACCTGTAAGGGAACTGGCAAAATTGTATCGGTATGATGCAAACATTTAACTTTTTTCATATCAATTCTCTTATTCTGTAAATTTGGATACAGTGGATTTGGCTGTGATTCATGTAACTTGCCATGTTGCTTATTATTGTTGCTTTTCTATTTCCTATTTAGCGGCAATCCATATAAATAAATTATACAATGAATAGTGTAGATTCATCATATTCATGTATTTGTACTTATTTTTCATACAATTAGCTTGTAATTTTGTTCTTTTCTTTGATGGTGTCAGAATTTCTGCAAGTCATGCAATGGGGCAAAGGTTACCAAAGGAACAAAATCAATCAAATTGGATATTATGGCTGGTAACAACTTAAAATTTTACAGTGCATTGTTTTGGGTGAATCATATTCATATTACAAGTTGCGAAGAAATAAGTCAAATGAATGAGTAGTTTTCCTATGGATTTTTCCTTATATTGCTTTTTGGAATAAAGTTTGTTTGGTAAAAGCTAGGAAGAGATCAATTACTAACTCTGACTTTTGCCATTATGTATTAGTATTAATCTGACAACGAGTACAATCAGAAACAAGCTACCGTATTTTACATATAGTAAAGTTAATGCTTTTGATCACTGACCTTTTAATAATTTAGAGCAATGTTGGGTGTTGACTATCTTTCTATTGACTAATTTGATTTTATTAATTGTGGGAGCTAAAAGGAAAAAAAAAATGGGTTGAGCGATTGACATGCTCTTACATATGTAGGAATTGACAACAATGAAACTATAAAGGTTTATAGAAGTGGCGGTGCAGATCCTGATGGAGATAACCCTGGTGATCTTTATGTTACTATTAAGGTGACTGTTTAATCTATTCATTACTTGGTCATCATTTCCATTTTTCTCCTATATCTTCTCTCAAGCCCAATTATTTATTTATCATTTTCCTTTGAGCAGGTCAGGGAAGATCCTGTCTTCCGTAGAGAAGGATCTGATATTCATGTAGATGCTGCCTTAAGTATCACTCAGGTAATGTTTCTCTATTAAACAGTTTGAAGCCTATTTCTAGTTGATTTTTTTCAGCTTTCTATTTACGTATACCTGTATTTGTTCGTAGTATCAGTTTATAATTCTGGGGAAGCAAATTGGTGTCATGGCATAGATAGAGAAAATGTTTTGACCAAGTTGGACATATTTTTGCATATTTGTTGTCAATCTGGGATCAGTGAAATGCTCCACCTATTCTTAACACTATGGAGTTGTGACACCTTCATTGGGGTTGGGAGGGGAGAGGGATAATCTTTACTTTTCCTTTTACCAAAGTAAGCCTTTTTGTGTAAATCACCTTCCCCTAGCATTACGACCGTCATGTTTGACACGGATTGCAGTTGCCTCTAGACTCCAATCAGCCTGAAGCAACTAAAAGTTACTTCTGTGTGTGGTTTACTTATTTCTTATGCAGATTTGAAAAATAATGTGAATTAGAAACGGAGATAAACATGCCATACAGAAATTAAATTATGTATAGATGTGTATTTTTCATAATAATAATTTATATTGTCGGCTCTGTTTGTATTTTATTTACCATTCTAGTATATTCCATGGTGGCTGGCAAATATATGAATTAAATAGTCATGACGTAGTAATTGATTTGATTCAAACACTTCTTGGTTACATTCATAGGTTTTTCCCGATAATTTCTCCATCTCAAATATGATTACAAGAATTTTAACCATTTCCATATTGTCACTACACATGCCTTAATAATACCCTTTATGAAGAGTTCTAAGAAATGATATCTCTCATTACAGTGAACTCTCACAAATGGTCACTCGCTTGCATCTGCTTTCTTTGCTTGCTTTGGTTGCGATATTTCATCTTCTTTTCATGATCTCTTTATTGTAAAGGAAAAAAAAATTCACGATTCCATTCATTAAGGAGACTCGATGAACATCCGTTATCTTATCCCACAGCCACCAACAACTGTGACCACTATCTCTGGCAACCACCCAATGGCCTGTCTGACTGTCTACTAGTTCCACCTTGGATTATTCCAACCAACCAACAAACCACCATGCTGTGACCACTATCTCTGGCAACCACCCATTGACCTCTCTGACTGTCTACTACTTCCACCTTGGAATATTCCAACCAACCGATCTACAAACCACCATGCCTTTATTGAAAAGGCTGTTTTGTTATCATTTCATTGTTATTTAAAGTAAAAAACTGGATTTTATTGTAAGATTTTGACTTATTTCATAATTTTTCAATATTTATCATGCATTTTTATTTTTATTTTGGTTGCCATACATTGGCAATTTGCTAGAATGCTTTTTGCTGGCTGACTGCCATAGTCTGCCATCTACTATCAATAACCCTGGCTATCCCATTTCTCCGCAGACCCTCTCATTTTGGTTGAGTCCAAGAATGAAAATACTTTCCTCCTACTAAATTTATTTGGTAAACTGAAATTTCTTTCCAACACTTCTTTCAATTAAAATTTCATAATAGCTCCTCTTTGCAAAATTTTGCCTTCTCGACTTTGCTGTGACTATTGCCTTCCCTTCCAAAGCCAAGTGCCTCCCTTGTACACCTTTCATTCCTACTTTGTACCAGCATACCCTTGAAGTGCCATATTCTCCAATGAAGTGATACTGGCAGCAACAAAAGATACAAACCATTTTCTCACTCCAAACGTCTTTCATTTTCACTTCATATTTCCTAACGTGAAATGCTCAAACTCTTAGCTAGTTTTCAAGTTGTTAAACATCGCATGGTCTCTACAAGTGTTCTTTGAAGTACTAAAATCCATCTCTTATTTTGATTTAGCAACCTCCTGCAGTTGCCAATCTACACATCTTCATCTAAGTTTTTTACCATGTTAGCCTTGAGTTGTCATTATCTCTATAGATAACTTAGTTTTTTCCAGTTCCTCCCTCATCTGTTGCATTGATCTCGCAAATCCTTCTCCCTACAACAGTAATGTTGCATGTTTCTCATATCATGTTACTGATGTGGTTGCAATTTTGTTCTTCCTCTGAATCCATCATGTCTCCTTGATTGACTCCTTTCTTAGTTGGTCTACTCCAGGGCTAATGCTTAACCTTCAGTATCAATATTTTCGTTTCTCATCATTCCCTCTTTCCTTTGGAGCACAAGTCACCTCATCCAACTTCGACATTGTGTTCCCTAATAGCAATGTTTCAATCACAGGTTTGTATGGCCTTAAAAGTTAGGCCAACGACTACAATGCCACTCCTCATTATAGATTGGCATATGCATTTAAGAATTGTCACAAGGGGTTGATTTATTAGTGTAGTTATGGGGATTACCTCTCATCTCCATTTTGTCAGCTTGGATGCATAGTTCTTCTTGAGTTTCTTCCACACAAGGCCTTCAATGCTGTGTCCTTCATCACATACTTGATGACAAGAGCTAACCTAATCATGCTCACAACTTTATTTGGATCTTTTTCCCTACCTTTTCATTCATGTAAGTCAACTTTTTCATCTACTAAAGCCAGATCGAGACATTTCTGCATTATAAGCCCTTGAATTGTATTTACCAAAACTAAAGTTTACTTGTTAATCAAATATCAACATCTCAAACTTGTGTTACCCACCATGGCTATGATACAACTGTTGGGGAAAAGCCCCAATGCAATCATGCACATGCCCAATTGATAAGATGGAACGGACCACAATTCACAGGATTTAGCACCTTCTTGCCTACGTCCGTGAAACCATCCCATAAGAGATTTGCTGTCTCAGATTATTACAGTTTTAGCCACCCCATTAGTGTAACGCTCTGCAAACTTCCCCATTAAAGAGTTCTAAGAAATTGTAATACTCATTACAAGAGTCTCATTCACACGCTTTTCTTTTGTTTTGGTTTTTGGATGCTTCATCTTCACTTGAACCTGTTTATGTAGGAAAAGATTCATTACTCTATTCATGAATGAGACTCTTAAGAACCAATTCAATCTTACAAAGTTTATATACTATAATCTAACCTTTTCTCCACTTGATGTGGGCTCTTCTACACACCTTATGCCGAAGATTGAACATCTCAAGTGTGAGACTAGAGGGAAACTCAATAGTGGGTGACATGAGGCCCAACACCTTGCTAGGATAGGCTTTGAATGACTTTGATACCATTTTAAGAAAGTAGAATTTAAACTAAATCAATTCTCCTACAAAACTGGCTTGGTAAGGCACTCCACTTATGCATTTATTTGAAAAAAAAAATAATGGAATTCTTCTTAGAATACATCTCTTGACTGTCCATCGTCATTTATTTGAAAATTTGGATTGTTCTTCCAATATGATGCTAGCATCCTAATGACTCCATTCTAATCCATTTACCTGCATTCCCTCTTGCAACTCTAAAAAATATCATTTGGCAAACTAAGTGTGTGTTTGATTTTCAGTTTGGGAGCTCAAATACAAGTTTACTTTGCATTGAAAGTCACAAATGATGTTTGGCAAATTTTTATTTTGTTTCATTGAGCTCCAAACGTGGGTTGCTTTGAAAGTAAAACCTTAAAGCTTTCCGTTGAGTGAGATTTTCAGTTTCATTTAACCAAACTTAATTTTTCTAACTGCAATCCAAACACACCCTAAATGTGCTTATTATAAGTTCTGTTTTTAAATCTTTAGACAAGAACTAGTTAAATAAGTGACCCTGCGAATTATAAATCTTCATGGACAAAAACAAACAGCAGGTTTTGGAAAATGTTAGTTTATTCCTGATTGACTTGAAGGTGTTCGAACATTTAAATAGATCTGTGGTTGGGGAACTAGCAATCATCAACCTTTTTTAATTCTGGTAGATTTATGGTTTCTTTCTATTTTGTAAATGTTTAGGATCTGAAACATCTTACTATTGGTTTTTGTTGCATTATGGGGAGTACTAAATATTGAAAATAACTTGAATGCTATATTTATTTTCAGGCAATTTTGGGTGGAACGATTCAGGTCCCAACTCTTACTGGAGATGTTGTTCTTAAGGTTTGTGTTGCTTTTGTACATAATTTCTCATGGCATTTTGGTTTTGGTAACTGATGATGTTTGATGATGGGTTGTGATTGGCAGGTTCGTCCTGGCACCCAACCTGGTCAAAAGGTGGTTTTGAAAAAGAAAGGTAGGTTATATGATGTCGTATATTGGTAATTTGAGAGTATTTTACCAGACAGCATTGTGTGAAAGTATATTTTAAATTCCATGAACCTGTTCGATGGATTTTAAGTGTTCAGTTTAAGGTGATTTTTTCATCTTTACTAACTTGTTTGTTCTCATAACAGGGATCAAGGCAAAAAATTCTTACACACTTGGGGATCAATACGTTCATTTTAACGTCAGCATTCCAAAGTGAGTGTTATATTTGATGTCGATTGTTGTTTATGAACTACTATGTGCATGCTGGAAATTCCATTTGGAAACAGCTCCAAACCTTGATTTTGTGTTAAAAGTTAGTCTCTTCAATTTTGTCCAAATCATGATTCAGAGGCTTCAAATGGGGAATAAACACCTCTTGCTCACCCCACAAATAAAAATAGTCTAGGATCAGATTGTCTGGGGAAAGATTTTTCTTTGTGATGGTATGATAGATGTCTATAATATAATTGATCTCTTTTTATGTGATGTTCTGCAGCAACCTGACAGAGAGACAGCGTGAATTGATTGAAGAGTTTGCGAAGGAAGAACAAGGGGATTTTGATAAACAGAGAGCTGCATCTGCTTCTGGTTGAAAGCATTGCTAGATTTGCCAAATCATGCTCAACTAGGAGGGTGTTGAAGTTTTGTAGGATTAAGGACTGGTAATTTTGTCTCTTCCACTTTTTTGATATGTAATATTTCTCATCCAAGTGATGACAAAATTCAAAATTTTTAAATTAGAAGGCAGTCCCCTGTGCTCCTATAGGCTAGTATTCTAGTCAGTGTTGTATATAGTTTCTTATGACACACAAGGGCGCAAATCACTGAATGTGATTCTTTTTTCTACCTACTATCATCACATCACATATAGAGGAGCCTTAATAATTGGGCCATGGGTAAACTATAACATTTTCTTCACAGTATTATCTTAAAACATTAAACAATACATATTCATTTGTCCCTGGATCAGTGTGCTATTGTTTTCTCATTATGCTAGTGATGATTAAAAAAATGTGATTTAAGTTTTAAGGGGTTAACAAAGGTAACTTATTGTAAGTTATCGAATTTAACATTGTCTTTCTTCCTTTTAAATGCTTTGGTGAATTTGTTACTTTTTTCGTGGACCAGTTTACTTTGGTTTGGAAATCAACTTCACATTAAAATGGAGGCAGCTTCTTCTTGAACCTCCATATGTTTCTTCCTGCTCCCCCATAAATTTGTGCTCCAGACTATGTAATTGGGAATGTAAATTTTGTATTTTAGATTTTTTATTCCATAATTTATAATTCAAAATATATATTTTTATTTATTTTGGAATACATAATCCGGATTATATAATTTGAAATGCTTATTTATTTTTTATCGTGGAATCTGAAATGATTCGAAATACAAAAATTTATGGGAGTGTAGGTCAAAGTTATGGAAGTGCATGAAGGAATAGCTTAAAATGCAATTAATTACCGATTTATAATAGAAAAAAATTGACTTTAAACCAAATGATTCTGTTTTATCTAGAGCTATAAATCCTGTCGTGTTTGTTTTTCTAGGTGTTCTTATATTTATACTGAAGTTGTAGACATGTTTGTTTCTAAAAGTTTTATTTATTTGATTTTTTTGAGAAAAAAAGTTATATTTATTTGGTCTTGCAAAATTGTGGAAGTCGTGTTTAGTTTTTTGAATCTTGGTAACTTGATTAAGATTATTAATATATGGACAATGTGCATAGAAGAATAGCTATGGTAATATGTGAGAAGAGTTAAGTGTTTTACGCAAATTTATTTAAAAAAAATGCACTCCTTTTTAAATACTTTGAAAATATAATATGAACATTTTCTAATAACCTAACCCTACTTAGCATTGAACTGTTATTACCATTTGAAGATTGATCTTGTATTGGTGCATGTTTTGGGTGATAATGCATTTAAGTTAAGAGTGACTAAAATTGCAATAATATTAAATTGGTTTTTCTTAGAAGTAAGATGTTCAAATTGTATTTTTAAAGAGATAGTAAATATTTTTACAAGAGATAATATTGTTCAGCTTATATTTAATAAGCTACGAGAGATAATATTGTTCAGTATTGGTAGTTGATTAAGTTTTAATTTTAAATTTAAATCTAAATAAAATAAAATAAGATTTACGAGGTAATGTCTTAAAAGAATAAACTATGATGGGTAAATAGTAATTGAAGTCCAATTTTAGATTTTTTTTGTCCATAATTTTGATCTCGGTTCCCAATTTTGGTTAATAGTGTGTGTGTCTATCTCCAAAATTTGGAGCTGAATTTGTGAAAAAGAATGCAAAATTCATGGTTAAAAATTTGAAGGAACTAGCCATTATAAATTGAACATTAATTAAATATGAGTAAAACCACGTAGCATGTTTTGTAGTTGTACAAAAATTGCAAAGTTCAGTAAGAGAATATTTATAAAAGTACTTTCACTACAAGAACAAGACTATTTATTTCACTTTCATAATAAATTATTTTTTATGTGTTTTTTTTCATCTTTTTACCGTATTGAAGAAAATAAGCCATTTAAAAAAAATCAAATTTGTTTTTTATCTTTAATTTAAATCTCATTATTTTCTCTTAGTTAAATTACTTATTTTACTATAACATTTTTAATCTCTTGAACAATTATAAAAAAGAACCATACAACATGTGTTAAACTAATCTATCCATGTCTTAGAACATTATTATAAGAAATCACTCCATAAATTACTTCTCAATAAAAAACCCTTATTTCTAATAACATTCCATCCTATCGTCAACTTGATTTTTTCACATGCTTTGACCTGCATAAAGAGACGATGAAGGTTAATCTTCTTTCACTACCAAAACATTCATAGAGAACAACACAAACTACTTCATAACAATTCTTTTTCCTTTCCCTCAACATTCTTACATAATAAAAATGTTACAATGTATGATTTAATGTATTGATTAATACAATATTTAACAAATTTCTCGATAAATATTTCTAATATAGAAAATTCAGAAAAAAATATGATGCATTTCTTTATAAACTAAAATTAACTGTGAAATTGTAAGAGTTCATTCATAAAACTTCTCTAAATTCTTGTTTTCAGTTTTCATACAAACTTTATGAAAAAAACTATTTTATTTTTCGTTTTTAGAAGTACTTGGTAAATTTGTGACACGAAGAAAATTTATTGAAACAAGATTTATCACTGTTTAATAACAAAAATAATATTAACCATTAAGCCGGATTGTTATAACCTTTTTCATTTTAAAAAAAAACTACATATAAAGTTTATTATGTATTTTGGTTTCAATCTTTTTAGATAAAAGATAAAAAAACATCTACAATCTGAACACTAAACAAATATTTTGGATACCTTACAAAATCCAACTGTTTTTAAATCATGGACAACAAAAATATAGTAATACACTCTAATTCCTCTTATTATTTATTTAAAATAACTCTAGAAAACTAAAATTGATTATTTTATTTCAAAACTGTATTTAAATGCAAAATAATATTGTTGTCTAAATGATAACAAACATAAAACTATGAATGACCTTCTGAATGTTGGAGAGACTAGAGATTCCAAATATCACCAATATTCAAGAAATTAATTACATGATTCTAAATCAACATTGGTCTTATATATTAAATCTTCATGAAACAAACCCATAACACCATCATTTGTTTAAATTTGAAGAGTTCTAGGATTAAATGTGATATAAAAATCAGTAAAACCATGAATCATATGATTTAGTTTTATGTATAGAAATTCAATGTCCATGTTCATATATAGTGTATCAGCATTGAAAGAGAGAGAAGAAAGGTTACATGGTTGAAAGTTTGTGGTGCACTTGTTTGGGAGTTGTGAGGCCATGTTACGGTCTACCCCAGAAATTGGAGGGCCATTGACAAGGACACACAAACAAGGTTGCCCTAATGCCCTAAGGGCATTGCAACATGCATCAGTTGGTGGAATTGAGCTAAAAGGAGCAACTGCTGCCCTACAAGGAATGAGTTGCACAAGAGAAGAGAAGAATGTGGTTGTGCATGAACTGCTTTCAACTTCTGCCACTAAACCTACCATCATCATCACCAATGTCACTGCCCTCATGTAACTACAAAACTTCATCTTTCAATTCTTGCTGTGTTGAGAATATTTCTGAGGGTTTGGTTTTATTTATACATACCATTTATGCTCATGTCATGCATCATACCTGTTCTAACTAAGTCTCATTCTAGTCATGCTTACCACAGAGAGAGATCCTCATCAATGTGATTGTGCTGAATGCTAACAGTTAGAAGATTCGAATGATGTGATTTTTTCCATGAAAATTTGTAAAACTGCATCTGCTTTTGTAAGATAAAATAGTTAACAGTATTTAATTATATGTTACATGAATATAGATCTACTTAATAAGAAAAAGTCAGGTGTAATCATTACAATTTAAGCTCATGAATGACTTAAGTTTGATAAGAGTTATGTCATTAGTACAAATTTCCTTATAACTAATAACAGTCCAATAACTTGGTGCAACAACTATTATCGATCTTAATTGTTTCTTATCATGATAAAATTGGTTGTTATATAGTAATGCACATGTAGGATAATCTGTTCAGATATCAATATGAAATTTTTTGTCTGAAACATGTGATTAAGATAAGTTTAGATCTTCAGAGAGTTAGAACCATTATGCAGAGTTTCCTTCTGAAATAACAATTAATATTCTGCATGTTTTTAATTTTATACGTGTAACCTGAGGAGCTGCACATCGTTAATATAAATGTCTGACTGAACAAGGTTAAACATAAAAATCATGTAGTATTCTTTAAACTAACATGTTTTTAAATTAATCACATAACGTTAATGTATAATTATGCAGTTAAATTTATTCATAAAATTACTCTCACTGGACACAATCCCTATATCTACTTTATCTGTCTACCTATCAAGTTTGGATGATTCTGTTTTCTGTGATCAACATAATTATAGCTTTGGATGCTGCTAACAAATTTAGTAATACTAATATTTGCTAAAAAGATGTGTAGACAATTCAATAGTAAGTAAAAATTAAGGGACTTAAAATTTTGAGATATATTCAACTGCTACAGATGATGCTTTCTCAAAGCAAGTGAAGTTGGTCCCCTAGGCTTTCAAATGTTCAGAGTTGATATTTTCATCAAGTTTTCAGGTTCTTTCCCATAAAGTTAAGAATTATATGCTTCCTCAATTATTAGGATTTTCTCCTTTCTCTTGTTTTTTCCATTTTTCTGTTCTCCTTACTATTATAATTTATATCAAATCCATTGTCATCCTACTTGTTAGATATATGTTTGTTAATATAAATGTTTGCAGAACAATCTACGTATGTTTTCTTTTTCATTTTTTCATCTTTGGAATATAAGCTTTTTAAAGTTCTTATACATGTGGGGTATCAAGTGAAAGCTCTTTACACAGTGTAAAATGAAAATTGTAAATTTGAGTCATACAATCACACATGTCAAGACTCAAAGTGATCACATGAACACTAAAAATCATTAGTATTTTTCTCTATCTTGGTGAGTGCAGATTTATTATTATATTTCTCATAAAACTTTTCATTTGATACCTTCTATCTATCTATCTATGGTATGATTGTCGTTTCCATGCAACATAGTCACTATAGAACTTATGTAATTAGGAGTTTGTGTTTTTAATAATATAAGGTGTGTTCTTAATTTTTTGGTTATAGTTTTTTTACATGATCATTCCCTGAGGAGCCTTGCCCTGTTCCCTCCCCAAAGTATGTGTTCGTAGATTTCTGCAATGTTCACATCTGAGTTTAAGTTTAAAGTCACTTTATTCAATATTCCTGATATTTTTGTGCCTCGTATTGCATCTGATGCCTTTGCTTTTTAAATTTTGATACCCCATTATCATATATTCCTTCTCTGGAGAAATCCAGGAATGAGGGTAAAAAGTAGTTCTTCCAATTTTTCTTTATTGAATTGTGGTTGAATTTCTTGCCTAGGTAGATAATGCAGAAGGGTGTGTATAGCAGACACAAGGTAAACTATCATCAGCTTGAAGATATGGTTTTTTCTACTTCGTTTTGCATGTGTAACTAAAAACTAACAATCATTGACGTTTTTCTTTAATTCAATGCAAATACAGGGCCACCAATTTTTTAAACTTAAAATTAGCACTTTTATAGCAAATATGATTTTTAAAAATCAGTGCAGATAAATTTTATTACTTATAAAATAGAAAACTAGTTATTTTAACAGTAACATATTAAACATACACTCAAGAAAATAGAAATTTACATACTTTATTAAAAAACAATTTTGTTTTATAAAAAATAAATATAAACAAATAAGCCCATAGTTCATAGAAGAAATAACAGCATAATTTTGGAATTAAAATTTGATCTTCCACCTTGTAGTTTGGTCTGGTGTTATTATCTCAATCCATAAGCATGTGCAACATAAAATTAGTCGTTTTAAGTCATCTTACAAGGGTGAAGAATTATTTACACTTGTCTTTCGATTATGAATGAAGGTCATGTAACAGAAATACTGGTAAAGCAATAAAATCTGGATCAGTAAGGCCCTCTAGAAGGGTTCTACAAAATACAAAATTTAGGAGATAAATTTTGCTTTTTGAATTTAGGAGATAAATTTTCCATTAACCAATTGGTCTATCTTTGCTTCTGAATGGATCGGTCATTGTGTTTTGCTCAGGTTATCAATGATTTCTATTCAATTCAAAACCATGAATAGTTTTAGTATAATAATGTAGCTCAAACTCATCTCATCTTCCACATAGCACAAGCATATATGCAATAATGAGATAAGATTATGTGTGGCATGTAAATGCCTATCACTCAACTTTCTGTGTCGACTCTTAGGAAATGAGAGCAGGGATTGTACAGTAAAATTGTTGTGATCTTTTGAGGAGATACACTAGGGAAATTCATGAGTAATGAGCCATGAACAAACTAGGGAACTTTATGATGCAGTTCACTCAAACTATGCAGTTTAATTCAACTAATCTACACAGTTATACAGTTCAATTCTTTCAACTCATAAAGTTCAATTTTACACTGGCTTAGTTAAGTTCAGTCTATGCATTTTGTAGACACTTGCCTAAAATCACAAGCAAATTGAAACACATTGTAAAAACCAAACACGGATTCATAGACTTTCCCTTGTCCGGTTACCATTGGTACTCATCCTTTAATATATTCTTTAGCAACAAAGTTATGAAGTATTAAGGGGATAAATTGCAGATAAAAGTGCAGCATACATTATTTAAACCATGTGATACCAACTAAGACACTCTGCTATGGCAATCATTTGTCACTTGTCAGCAACAAGAGCTTCAATTTTGCTTTCAACGTGAGCTTCATGATCCTCCAAGCGACCTTTGACTGTGTCATTCTCCCAACGGATCAATGTTGGCACCCCAGTGAGCTTGAACCTAGGATCCACCCTCCATGGATGCTGGGGGTTTCTCCATGTTGGTCTATCTCCAACATAAGCTCTCAAAAGTGCTATGTCATCAGATGAAGCCTCCAGCTTCTTGTAGATCACAGGTTCTGCTCTCACACAATCTAACAAGTAAAAGAAAAATATTAAAAAAAAAAGATATAGTCACACTTTATGTAGATCACAAGTTCAACTCTCACTATGTTCATGGATTTCTCTAGTTTATAGAAATCCCTCACCCTCCTCTCCATTTTCCCCAACCAAACACTCTGTAACTGTCACCAAATTCTAACAATATTATACTTCGTTTGGTAATTTACATTAACCACCATAGAGTAAAAGAAGTCAATTAAAGCATGCACAGAAAATTAATCGGTGAGAAGCTATTCTCAATACAGTTTTCCCCAATATTGACAGAAAAAAAAAAAAAAAAAAACATTCTTCCTTAAACCTTTTTTTTAACAAAAATAAAAAAAAATTCACCTATTAATTATTTTATTTAAAATAAAAAAAAATTTTTGTTTTGTTTTTTTTTTGTTTTTTTTTAAAAAATGGTTAAAAAAAAATTTTTTTTTTTTTTTTTTTTTTCTGTCAATATTGGGGAAAACTGTATTGAGAATAGCTTCTCACCGAT
>Ga0099822_1004626_pt1 | contig 17940 bp, 12 predicted proteins | sample CowpeawhiteBW_FD_76839 | JGI IMG/M metagenome (GOLD analysis project Ga0099822, IMG submission 76839) | Root nodule microbial communities of legume samples collected from California USA - Cow pea white BW | ecosystem: Host-associated > Plants > Roots > Nodule | place: USA: California | collected...
AATATATATATATATATATATATATATATATATATATATATATATATATATATATATCGAATATATATATAATACGTGTCTGATATAATGATATGTTAATCTTAACAATAATAAAATATAATATATAATATATGCATATTAAAAAATATATAATTTTTTTAATATAATAAATATATGATTTTTTTTTGAGTCCAAAATAAAATTAAATATATTAAATAATTTCAACGTAAAAATTTGTATCATTGTAAAAACATTATTAGTTTATATATTATGTACTTTATTTAATCTATTAACTTTTACACTTCCAATTCATTTAAAAATATAAGAAACTAACTTATTATTTTATTTGGAAAAAACAATTGACACTGTGAAAATGGAATTCATATTAGACTTAACTCTATCTTAACGGGGTAGTTTTGATAGTTGTATTTTAGTTTCATGTTAATGTTCAGTTTAGTAGGATTATTTTTATTAATATTAGTTAAAGTACCATATATATGATTTTTCTTCCATAGTTTTTCTCAATTATATATTTTAAATAAATTTTTATAATTAAAATATTAATTTTTAAGTAATCGTTCATCTAAATTTAATCGATTTGGTCACTTTTTTTAATTAAAAAATTACTTAACAAATAAATAAAAACGAATTGTATTAAAAATATTATAATTATTTATACTTAATTTTATAATTACAATAATGATATTTTTATTAGTTTTATTATCATACAAAAACTGAATCTAAATGCACATATATTTTCACTAATATTTTAGAAAGGCATAAATATATAAAGTATTTAACACATATTTCCGGTTTTCAATTAGACAATCACAAATAAAAAGAAAAGAAAACAAACAAAACAACAACAAAATTGTAAGCCAGTTATATCTCCAAACAATAAATAAATGAATTGATATATTACATAATTTACTAACAACTCAAGTTATTAAAACTCCTTCCTTCCCATCCAGCCACATTATTATATAATACTCAAGTAGTCTTACAAGTGTCATGTACGTGTATGTCACAAAATCTATGTCTGACTCAGATTCATCATATCTAATAATTTATCATAACAGACATAAAACCAAATAAAGGAGACATAAACTAAGTATATAAAGAATACGAATATAAGATTTTATAAGAAATAACAATTTGAATAGTTTACATGCTCACTATTTGCATCACATCGTTATTTTTAAAATCTATATTTCTAAATGATATTAGTTTTTTTTTCTTTTACGTACATTTACAATTGTAATTATCATTGGCTCATTAATATATATAATACACGTTAATTGATTACAATGAAGATAAAGTTATGAAATCAATGAATAAATATGAATGATTGAGTTTTGTCACAGATAATTAAAATACAATAATTAAAATTTTTAAAAACAACTACGGTAAAAAACATAATTCATATAACATTACATTTTTCTTATATTAATTTTCCACTAAATATATCTCTCTAGTTTAAAAGTAGAAAAACCAGGTTCATAACTCCATGTGACTTGTAAGTTCGGCCAGTGCATACAATAAGCAAAGGAACAATATGATACTCCTAATTTGGCTTAAAAATTATAATTGATCAAATAATTTGAATCAAAATAATTGAAAAAAGAAATACATTATCTAGATACATACGACTAGACACCTAGTAGGATGATAAAAAGAGAAAAAGAAAATACATATTCCAAGTATGAGATAAAAATTGGTATATATTGATTTTAGAAAAAAAATGAGTGTTTAAATATTATTGTTTACGAGAAATTATTTAATGACTATTAGATGGTGCATTTCTTTTATATCTTTTATCAGTTTTTGAAATTTATCTCCTAAGAAATTATACATTCTCACCCTCACATAGTCATGACATAAAGCTTGAATTTGAACATAGTAACATGATAAGTATAAACAAAATTTACTTCAATATCATAAATTGTCAGGATGGCCGAGTGGTCTAAGGCGCCAGACTCAAGTTCTGGTCCTCTAACGAGGGCGTGGGTTCAAATCCCACTTCTGACATTTTATTTTTATTTTCGTTTACATTTTTATTTTTTCAATATACTTCTTTTTCGTTTTTTTTTTCTTTTCAAAGTTTATTTTTTCTTTCCGTTTCATTTTTATTTTTTCAATATACTTCTTTTTCGTTTTTTTTCTCTTTACAAAGGGACAAGACATGACAGATATTTTCTTTGCGTTTCTTTCATTAAACCCTACTTTTCTGTCCTAGCAAAGCAAAGCGGTTAACCCACCATGGACGAGGAGGAACGTGCTAAAGGAAGTTCTGTCTCAGGGGTTGTCGCCGCCGACCAAACCCCAGAGCAACTGGTCTCCAGGGCCATAGCCCCCGTCAAGAAGAAATTCCTCCGCCCTCCTCCGGTTCGGTCTTCCGCTCCAGACGACGACGTTTCCATTCCCACCGAAAACAATAACTATGTTCTGGCCATGGAGACAAAGTCTAAGCGCCAACTCAAACGCGAACGTCTTGAGGTACGCCAACTTCTCATTTGCATGCCTCCGCAAATGCAATCTCTTTCCGCATTTTCAAACTGCTGTGAAACTTTTGAACGTTACAGGGACAAAAGTCGGCACAAAACCTATGTCCCGAAATTGCGAAGACGGGGGATGTTAGTTCGTGTCCTTATAAAGACAAATGTCGTTCGAGCCATGATTTGGAAGGCTTCATGGCGCAGGTAGGTCTTGCTTCGTTGTTTGGTTCCGGCATTGGTTTGTTTACGAACTGATTCCGATTATGTAACTACTAGTTATCATCATCTGCAGAAACCGTCTGATCTTGAAGGAGAATGCCCGTTCGTTAAATATGGAGTATCCTGCCCTTATGGCATAGCGTGTAGATTTTTGAATACGCATGAAGGTGGTGTGCCTTCTGGCGATCGAAATGGTCTGGAGAATAGTTCCGAGGTGAATGGGTTGAGGAAGGATACTCAAAGGCTTTTGTGGAAAAATAAGATGAACTTCTCCAAGGCAGATGCCAAACTCAAAAGTCTCGGCCTCCTGGTATTTTATTTATTCTCTCCTTTTCGTTGTGTTTCATGCATGTTTCATCCATGTTTTCTTCTCCAAAAGGCCATCAAAGATGACGGTTTTACCTGTTGTTGGGGAATAAATTATATTCTAAATAAGGATAAAGAAGTGTGTGTCTTTCTTGCCATTTTTGTTACATTGTTGGCTTTCAAGCAAGTTACTCAATTAAGATGTATTTTTGTGGCACTTGAAGATTTCTATCTTGAACTTAACTGGGTGGATTCAAATGTTCAATTCCCATGTAAATTGTGATTATCATGCTCCTATTTTTTATTTCCTAAGTGTAAACAGTTATGAAATTCTGGTTTTAAATTGCTATTGTTAGTTTTCCCCTTTGGTCATAGTCCATCACTAAATGTGGCTTTGATGTACATCTAACCTCCTATTCGTTTTCAGTTATTTCTGTTTCATGTTGATCAAACTATCTCTCTTTTAAAAATTGTTGTAGGGACGGTCAAAGTCAAAAAGGAATGACTTGGAAAATAAAGAGGGAGTTGACACTGGTTCAAATAAGTATGATCATTCTGATGATAGTGGCTCTTGTGTTGTTACGTCTGACTCAGGTTCTAAGTTGGACTGCCCTGCTGAAGATAGAAAATCTAAATCTGATGAACTTTGTCCCCTGAAGCGAAGAAAAACTAAAGAAAATTGTGGTCCTAAGGAGTCAGAAAATGAAGGTCCTAGTTCAACTATAGTTGTTGCAGTTGATGATTGATATAACTTGTGTAATATGTCCAGTTTGTGTAACTTGACTTCGTATCTCTGAAATAGGTGTTACTGAGAAAATTGTTGAAAGAAGATGCACCGAATCTGAAGCTGATGCTATAGTCCCAGAAACTGATCTAAGCCTGAAGCTTCACTCGCGTGAGAAGAAGCTTATTGATTTCAGGAGGAAGTTGTATCTTGCACCCTTAACTACTGTTGGCAATCTCCCTTTTCGGAGAGTTTGCAAAGTATTAGGTGCTGATGTGACTTGTGGTGAAATGGCAATGTGCGCAAATCTTTTGGAGGTAACTATATGGATTTTTTCTGAATGGTTTAAATTTAAATAATTTTTCTTTCTTTCATCTTCTGTATAATGTATACCCTCTGTCCGGAGTTTGTTCCCTGGCGTATTTGCTACTGTGAAAGTTTTACCAAGTGCTTGATGTAACTTGGGTAATGTGATATGGGTTCAGGCACCTCCCAAAAAGTTTGGTTTTGCCGTCTTTTCTTCCCAAAATTTAATTTATCAAGTTGATTATATCCTCTATAGACAGATAACGTTGAAGGGATGCTTTTCAATGTAAACTCCTTAAGTTTGGAAGCAATAACTCAATGTTTGCCCAAAATTCTGTTCTGATGATGATATAAAATCAATAACGTAGAACTTGATACATTTTCTCTGATCCTTCATGTTCTATTCTCCATAACTCGTATTCTCTTTCCCAACCATCTGTTTTTTCTTTTACGGCCAAGCTGTATTTACGTTCTATTAGTTTTGATTTTACTTTGTTATAGGGTCAAGCGTCAGAATGGGCATTGCTAAGACGACATTCATCTGAAGATTTGTTTGGTGTACAAATCTGTGGGGCATATCCAAATATTGTGGCACGAACAGTTGAATTAATAGAGCAAGAATGTACTGTAGATTTTATTGACATAAATATGGGTTGCCCTATTGACATAGTTGTGAATAGGGGTGCTGGATCAGCTCTTTTAACAAAACCAATGCGGATGAAAGGTATCGTAGAAGCAGCTTCGGGTACAGTGGATAAACCAATAACTATCAAGGTATTTGACATGCCATACTGGACTCTATGATTTGTCATCCTCTGTCTTTTGGCTCTGAAACTTTTTGAGCTTGGTCATATCACCTATGATTGAAAAAGAAAGTGTCTTATCATACTTCTTAAAACTCCTTAACGAGCTTTCTAAAAGTGTGCACAAATCCCTTATCTATTGAACTAGGTACGGACTGCTTATTTTGAAGGGAAGAACCGCATTGATTCTCTGATAGCAGACATTGGCTCTTGGGGAGCCAGCGCTGTGACAATACATGGTAGGTCACGTCAACAACGTTATAGCAAGCTTGCTAACTGGGACTATGTATACGAGTGTGCAAAGAAAGCCCCTACTACATTGCCAGTAGTGGGGAATGGAGATGTTTTCTCATTTGTAGACTGGAACAAGCACAGAACTGAATGCCCTGAACTTGCTACGGACATGATTGCTCGTGGTGCACTTGTTAAAGTAAGTATACCTGGGTTCAACGACCGTTATCTCATTTATTTTAGTTTGAGTACTAATATTTTGACCTGAGATTTTTTGAAAGCGGGATTTATTGTTTTATTATTAAAAATAATTTTTATTATATACAAAAGATATAAGATTTATGTGATATTTGTTGTATAATAATTAACTCATTTTCTAAAGTTAATGAGTATTGACTTGAATTCATATGTATTGTAAATATTTCATAATATCTTGCCATTGTATAACTGGGATTGAAAGTAATTATGGAAAAGTATTTTCAATCCTATCTTTTCTTTCATTCTAAAAATAGCAACATATAGTTGACCATGTCTGCATAACAGATGTGGAAGATAAAGTATAACTTTCGAAAGTGACTGACATTGGCTCCTATTGATTGTCATTGCAAAAACATAGTGAGACTTAAAATGGTCTCTTAAAATTTAAAACGTAGTTTTGACTCAAAATGAACTAAACCCTCTCTGTGTGATAAATATCATGTCATTTGTCTTCATTGGTAGCATTATGGGATTCTGACCTGGACATTTTCTTAATTGTATTAACTAATGGCTGTGGTGTGCAGCCTTGGATATTTACGGAGATCAAGGAACAAAGACATTGGGACATCAGTTCTGGCGAGCGGCTAAATATTCTCAAAGATTTTGTGAATTTTGGTCTTGAACACTGGGGTTCTGACACAAAAGGTATACTTTCTGCTGTGATATAATTACGATAGTTGCGTACTGCAAAATGAAGAAAACAAAAGCAGCTGTTGAGGGATTTAAATGTCTAGTGCAAAGGATGCAACGATTGTTTTGGGCTAGGAACATGTCGCTTTGGAGTGTCATTTGAGACTGTCAAATTTGCTTGCATGAATGGATATATAGTGCATAATCAAACTTTTACAGCAAGTATTATTGTTTATGCTTTTGTTCCCAAGTTTTTAAGTATGCCTATCTTCTTTCACCCGCTTTTCCCAATTGTGAAGTTTTATTTTTTATATTGTGCTTGTAGGCTAGGAACATGTCGCTTTGGAGTGTCATTTGAGACTGTCAAATTTGCTTGCATGAATGGATATATAGTGCATAATCAAACTTTAACAGCAAGTGTTATTGTTTATGCTTTTGTTCCCCAGTTTTTAAGTGTACCTATCTTCTTTCACCCCCTTTTCCCAATTGTGAAGTTTTTATTTTTATATTGTACTGCAGGGGTTGAGAGAACAAGGCGGTTCTTGTTGGAATGGCTTAGCTACTGTTGCAGGTATATACCTGTTGGTCTTTTGGATGTAGTTCCTCAACGGTTAAACTGGCGTCCACCTTCTTACTATGGTCGTGATGAGCTTGAGACACTAATGGCCTCAGACTCTGCTGCTGATTGGGTATGCAGTTCCCTTTCATTTCAAATTATTAATTTCAAGTCTCTCTCAGTTAATTTCTTTAGGGAAATTGAGTTCATGGAGAGGCATTTTCTATCATGTGCTGCTTCAAACAGCAGAACATGTTTTTTTTATTAAACATAGGATGTTAGGCGGCAAGGAAATGTTTCTTGTGAAAGATGAAGATTGAGACTAGGAACACTTGCTAATTATTTATTTACAGTCTTACAATTTATCTAATGATTTCTAATCATATAGTCTTTCAAGTTATCTTCAATTGTGCAAATAGGGGTAATAATTAATTAATGTTTTGGCTGGTCTAAAGGCTTTATAGTTGAGGATGAGAATGTTGCGTTGGATGAGTGTGACATACTAGATAAGATTACGAATGATTGCATTGGAGATAAGATGGGGAAGGGTAGCACCTACTGACAAAAAGTGGTAGAATCTCTCCTTAGGTGATTTTGGCATGTATAGAAACCTTCAAGCCAGGTCACTAATTTATATACATTAACTAATTAACTGATAGTCTCGGCTATTGCGCTGCATCACCTCTGAAAGTTATAAAGAAAAAAGGAGTATGACTAGGACAAGGAAAAAAATACCAATAAGCCTACAAATATGAAAACATTGTACTGTGGCAATAAATTTAATGCAGTACTCTGTTCTGTGCTCTTCCATTTTTTTTTTTCTTAATTTGCATGTTACTTTTCATATATTTTTCCCCATATATATTTTTTCCTCTTATTTTACATATTACTTTTCATGCACAGATACGAATATCAGAGATGTTACTCGGTAAGGTTCCTGATGGGTTTACATTTGCACCAAAGCATAAATCAAACGCATACGATAGAGCTGAAAATGGTTAATTCTGGGGATGCTAATTTTGATGAGAACCCTTTTCTTCTGAACAACTGCTGACTCATGAGGAGACATGTGGTGTGTATTTGACTATTTGATGCTTTTCCCTATTTCTTTCTGCCCCGTGTTAGCTGGAAAATGCTGAAGAGACATTAGGCTGCATTCTTATCTATTTGTTTCATTGGTGGAATTGTTCATCATTGACTTTGACTTTGATTCTTCAACCCACATTCTATAGTTTCAGTCCTCTCTACTAAGAGACTGCACATTTAATAAAAATTGACATTTGAAGTGTAAGCATTAATTGTTTAGGGTGATGCGAAGGTTTAGACTGGGGTCAATTTTGACATTTGTGCTCGCAATACTCATTTATGTGTTGGGGTGGTTGGAGAGAATTTACATTGGAAGTGACCCATGCTTAAATGTGTTTCAATTTATATAAACTTATCGGTTCTTTCATTCTAGGCTGGTGGGGAAAAAGTGAATCAATCACACGCGTCATCGACCATTCTATTCGTGGTACCATGCTATTCGTGAAGTGTCCTCATAAGTCACAATACTTAATTTGACTGCACTAATAGAACGACACGAATGAATTAAGGTTTTAATATGCTGACAAGCTTTATAACATGGAAACAAAGGAAAATCACTAGTTTTTTTGCACGTGCTTTTCTTTGTTTGAGGAAAATTTGAAATAAAAGTTATTATTTTTTGTTTTGGATAAGCGTTGTGTTCTTACACGATTTATTTTTTTCTGTTTTGGGTAGAGATGCTTCTCTGTTCTACGTAAAGACATTATTTCGTTAGTTTTTATGTTCCACCAATGCAACAGCATTTTTTTTTTTTTAAATTGGGATCGACCTCACCTTTTGTAAAGCGCGATTTTTTCTATGTTCTTGGATAGAGATTATTCTCCTTCCTACTTTGAGATACTATCTCTTTACAAATAATAGTTTTTTATAATTATGAGGAAAAAGTAAAAATAAATGGTAAAATAGAAAATATTAAGGGCTGCAAAAAGTTACTAGGATGTTACTATTGAGATGTTCTCTCCTGTTACACAACAACAGTTATTTTTAATTTGGGATCATCACCTTTTGCGTTTTGGATTGAGACTATTTTGTTTTAGTTATTATTTCGTTATTTTGATGTTGTTTAATAAGCCGTGTATGAACAAAGTTGTAAAAAATGCGACATCCCGCCCGTGTCTATACTGAAGGAATAAGGCGATGCCATTGGTAACAAAACCAATTGATTATCACTAGAAACTACTTTTAATATTATGACCTTGTAGTTATCCAACAAAGCACATTGTCAAATCTTAAAACATAGTTTAATCATAACAACAAATCAAAGGTTACAACTGGTTTAAAGATGTATGAAAACATAATTAAGTTTCTCCTCTCAAGCAGTGTTATATACTTAGATATAGAAAATTAACAGTCCCTTAAATGTTTGAAACAACTATGTTTCATAGTTTATTCTATTTGAGTAATTTGAGGAACTACATTGACAAAAATCATAACTTCAGAATTTAATCTGGTGTGTCCCTCCAATTCTAAACAAGGAGAGAGTTCCATATATGCATATCTTAACACACTTGCAGACCAACAAAGGGTACTTATTAAGCAGGGTTTTTGGGAATTCAGATTACTGTGTATAGTATAGTTATAGCTTGTAGTAGTAGTAGTAATGTGGTGTGTGGTTTGACATATTTATCTACTCAACCCAACGGTCAATTCCCACTTAGCTTACACTTACCCAACATAACAAAACAGAACATGACAGAAGCATTACCCTTTCTCAGACACTAACAATCTTATTCTCAGACACTCCCTCCTGGTTTCTAACCCAACCCTCGTTCTCAATAGATTTCAAACTCCCATTCAAAGCATCGTCCCAATCAAACTCATTGAGGTTGCTGGTTTTAAGTTCCTCCGGCTGAACAGGGTATTTTCCGGAGAAGCAAGCATAGCAGTAGTTAGGAGCATCATCCTCCAACAACCTCTTCAACGTGTCCAAGGGAAGAAAAGCGAGGGAATCAGACCCAATAAACTCTCTTATCTCCTCCACACTCATCCTGTTGGAAATCAACTCCTCCTTACTGGGGGTGTCGACGCCGTAGTAACAGGACCCAACAATGGGTGGACACGCAATCCTCATGTGGACCTCTTTGGCACCCGCTTCCTTTATCAGCCTCACAATCTTGGACGATGTGGTGCCCCTCACAATGGAGTCATCCACCACCACAACCCTCTTCCCTTCGAGCACGCCACGCACCGGAGACAGCTTCAGCTTCACCCCAAAATCTCTTATTTTCTGCGAGGGCTCGATGAAGGTCCTCCCCACATAGTGCGACCTTATCAACCCCTGCTGAAAGGGAACCCCAGCTTTTGCAGCGTAGCCAAGCGCAGCCACCACCCCGGAATCAGGAACCGCGATCACTACGTCGCACTCGACGGGGCTCTCGGTGGCCAGTATTTCCCCGAATTTTCTCCTGGACTCGTACACGGACCTCCCGAAGACAACAGAGTTGGGAAGCGCGAAGTATATGTGCTCGAAGATGCATTGCTTTGGCTCCGGATGAGTCACGAGGCAGAGGGATTGGATTCCGGTGTGGTCCACCACCACAACCTCACCCGGGTTCACCTCTCGCTCGTACGTCGCTTCGATCAAATCCAGCGCGCATGTCTCCGAGGCGAAAACCACAGCGCCGTTGCTTCTCCTTCCCATCACCAACGGTCGGAACCCGAAGGGGTCCCTCACGGCCACCAGCTTGTCCTCCGTGAGGAACACCAGGGAGTACGCGCCCTTCAGATTCTCGCAGGCATCCACGATTCTCAGTAGGAAAGGTCTGTGCTTGGAGGTGGCGATCAGGTGGAGCACCACCTCGGTGTCGGAGGTCGTGTTGAAGATGGACCCGTTGTCTTCCAGTTTGGCGCGCAGGGACCGGTAGTTCACGAAGTTTCCATTGTGCGCGACGGCGACGGAGCCGAAGCGGTAGCCGGCGACGAAGGGTTGGACGTTGCAGAGCCTGGAGTGTCCCGCGGTGGAGTAGCGGACGTGGCCAATGGCGCAGGAGCCGGGTAGCTGAGAGAGCTTAGTCTCGTCGAAGACGTCAGAAACGAGGCCAACGCCGTTGACTGTGTGGAGGACGTTGTTGTCGACGGCGACGATGCCGGCGCCTTCCTGGCCGCGGTGCTGGAGGGCGTGGAGGGCGAGGGAGCAGAGACGGGAGGCTTCTGGGTCGCCGTAGATGCCCACAACGCCGCACTCTTCGCGAGGCTTTTCGTCATCATTGAAGGAGGCGAAAGTGTTTGTGGTTTTGGTGCATGGGAGAGGCAGAGTGTAGCGGGTGGAATGAGAGAGAAGGGTTTGAAAGGAGTTGGTGGTGGTGTTGAGAAAAAGAGTGTTAGTGTTGACGCTGAAGCTTTGTGTGTTGAAGAAAGGGAAAGAGGGTTTGGAGTGTGAAGAGGAGCAGAGGGTGGAGAGATTAGACGCGGCCATGATAAGAAGAAAAACAGAAGCACGATAAGAAGAAGAAGAAGAAACCAGACTAAGGTATTGATATTTAAAACACAAACACTTTCTTAGTTGTTCACACGGACCCACCAAACACCTCTTTTTCACCCTTTCTCATTTCCAATATTCCCCACCTTCTTTTTTTATTCTAATCATTCTTATTTTTTTATTCTTCTCCTTCGATAATATCCTTCTCTTTTTATTGCTATCTACTAACTTTGTACGAGTGAGTCTAACTTATTTATTTATTTATCTTTTCGTTATTTAAGTCAATCGTGTAATTTTAAATAAATTCTCGAGACGCGCTATAATATATAAAATATGAAGATAATTCAGTTAGGGTGATATAAATTATATCTTTACTATAAATATCCTTGTTATTAAAATAACAATAATGATATAGTTTTCTTACAGGTAACAATTATTGATTCAATTAAGAGATAAGAATTAAAATCAATATCTTTTAAAGGTACAACGGCTTGAATAAATAAATTAGTTTTTTAAACATGGAAGATACAGTATTTAATTTTAATATTGTTTAGATAAAATGGAAAACCCAAAAAAATTGTAATTGATCTTTTATTTATTTTTATTACTTTACCATCACATGTCTTTTTCTCGTTCTACTTCTTCGTGTACCCACGTATGTCTAAGTAGGATAACTCCTTAATGTTCTCATTAAGCACTTCTTGTCTTTTGGATAATCCAATGTCTACAACACGTCAGAGTTCATGATCAGAATGACACGATTCGCTGCATTTTCAATTTTAATTCCCCTCTTGTTATTTCATTCAAGCATTACATCTTTAGATTAACTTAATTATTTCAATTTTTAAAATGTCATATTTTTTCATTTATGCTCTTCATAAGATCAAATGATCTAATTAATTCAAATTAAAAAGTGATTACTTTTATAAGAAAAGGCAACAGCATTTTTAATTTGAATATTATAATTAAAAGCAGAAACAAATTGCATGATATTAATGACATTGTTAAATAATTATAATGCATATCTTTTCCGAGAGACGGGTAGTTTCATGTTTTAATATTTAAACATTATTATTATTGCTGAATAAAAAAAATAACATTTTTTATTTGCTAGATTGTTAGATTTTTAAGGAGTACTTTCTAATCTTTAGTCACGTGAGACCTAGACTCACACTTGGATAACTCTGATATAGGTTTTTAAGGAGGGAGAGAACAAACACTAATAAGACCTGAATTCAACTATATCAGACATTTACATCACTCTCAACCCACAACCTTAAGGCACTGGGTTCATGAATCTTTATTCTTATATAGTGCTCTAGTTTCTTATTTCTAGTTAATGTGAAACTTAGACTCACACTTTGATTCCTAACAAGAATATCTTAACTTACTGTATATAATAGGTAAAAACTAAGATTTTTTTAATTAAGACGAAAACTATGAGTATAATTTTTTTTACCTTATGCATTAGAATTTAAAATTTTGAGATAGAATCATATTCATATTCAACTAAGATAAATATTTTAGTTTTTTTAAAAATTATTTAGATTTCAAATAGATGTGAATTGGAAATTTAATCCATGATACTAAATGTTTCAATTATATATATAAAAAAAGAAACTAAGAAAAAATTATCTTTTTAATGTCTTTCTCACCTTGTTTAATTTTATTTTCTTATAACATTATTAATCCCATGTCTTTTTCACTCCATTTATTTTACCTTTTCTTTCTACCTCTTCCTTACGCAGCAACGCATTAAGTATTTTATTATTATATAATAACACGTCAGAATCAGAGCAATGCAATTCGGTGGATTTCCAATTTTAATTTGCTCGTTGTCATTTAATAAAAAGATTACATAATTGAGTTAATTTAGTTATGGTGTAGTTTAAGTCAAAGTTTAATTTTTATATTATGTGTGCTCACGTGATATAACATATATTACGTGATGGGATAACTTTTAAACTAAACCATCAAGATATGTTATTTTATATCTAAATAAACTCAAGAACATATTGTTATTATCAAATAAATCAAGATGATATTAATAAACCAGAAGATGTTATTATTATTAGTCATCAGCTGGATTTATTATAATAGCGAAAAATACTTTTTATTATATAATAAAAAATATATAATTGAGACTTTGAAATTAAATAATAATATAAAAGATTCTTAATTAGCAGATTTATGTTTAACTTAAGATGAAAAGTTAAGCTCCAATTTTATATTAGAATGAAGTATTAACTAATCAGTTTTACAGTTAAACACTTTAAAATATTATATTAATTAAATAATAAAGTAAAATTACTTCGTAAATTTAGATTTGTTGGTAGAAACTTAATATTATTTGATTTCCGAATATAGCATAGGAAGAGATGTTTTGTCTGTCTTAAAATAAAATGTGAAACACTAACATTGGGAATCTCCTTGTCAACGAAACTGACCGTTGACCATGTATTCGAATCTGAATGAGATTAGATTCTTGCTTTGTCGATGAAGATGAACGTACGGGATTGCTTTGTTAAAAAAAAAAAGAAAATTTGAACTGTCTTTTTTATCTGAATTATTAAATGATATAAAATTATTAAATATAATTTGAAGACATTTTTTAAATATAAAATTATAACTTTTTTTCAGAGTAAATAATATCTTAAACGTGATATGATATTCTATAACTCTTAAAGGTGGAATTGTGGGAGTAAATATGCAATTTATACACGACAAGTTTGTATTAACGTGGAATCAGAACCTACCTTCAACTCCATCGCCACTTGATTTTGATGATTTCCGAACCAAATACATGCATTAACCACAAAAGATGTGAGATTAAATAAAAAAATTACGCGACATTCTGTATTAATTTTGGGGTAATTATTTAAGAATGTAATTAAAATATATTAATAGTATAATGATGTTCCATTAAGAAGCATATTATGTATAGATTATATAAGTGAATCTATTCCCTGCTAAGAATCTGTGTTGATAATAAGAATGTTGTGATAAAGATGTTTTGGTATTTAGTTCTCCAATGCCCCGTGGCCAAGAGAAATGGGTAACAAACATAAGGACCATAAAGGATAAACTTAAACAACACCCACTCCACTTCCCATTTTCATCATTAAGGAGACGTTTCTGTCACCAATTTCAATTTCTATCTTTACAAATATGGAACTCCATTTTCTTTTTTATCATTTTTATATAACTATTTCCAGACATGTTTTATTCTCACATTATCCTCTTGATTCTACATGATTTTATTTTGTGTATCAAGGACATGAGTAACTTATATTCCCATGACAAGTCAAGTTATTCTTTAATTTCTCTTATAACTTCATTTCTTTATTTTTTGTTTTAATTAATTCGGAATTTAGAAAATATTTTCAAGAATGTGAACATTTCGATCATAGTATTCCTTCGAATATATTTCTAGAAATGCAAATTTATAATTTGAAAAAAAACAACCCATAAATTTCTCAAGATTTTCGGCTATTCATTGGCCGTTATATTTCACAAATATCGTTGTTACGAAGGTGAGTTTTATTTGGGAGTACATTTTCAAACTCTCCCTTTTAGTATTATAGGACACTATTGTAAGCATTTGATTGCATTATTAACTGTGGAAGGTTTAAGTAGAGCATTAAACTTGACACTCACATTATTTTAATCAATTTAAAATAATTAGTAAAAATTTGATATCAATAATATGGTCATTAAAAGAAGCATTTGTCTCCTTTCTTTTCTATTGCAATAATAATAATGCCTTGACGGGTAAAACCAAGCGATGGAGAGAAACTGAGGGGCACCTCAAAAACTCCAAAACCAGTTTTCACAGACCTTATTTGTACGAGAACCAGATATGGTTATGTGGTGAATGGATTGAACTAAGTTAGAACAACTATGATGAATGCGTTGTCTTGTTCTTATAAACCATAAAGCCCGTAAAGACCCAGTTTCAATCAAAAACATTCTTGAAACCCTCTTTCAACTGTAACATTCTTCACTTAGGAACAAGCAAGAGGACAACCTAGTCTAACAGGAACAAGAGGGAGTAATGTACTGCTATCCAATGACCCACAAAATTGAACGAAATCCATGTAAAAAGAAAGAAACCAAAATCACATGTACATGGATCTAGTTGTTGAAGACACCTAAATTTGGATAGCAATAGAAAGCATTATAAATTCCATTTGCAAGAATAAGTAAAGCAAGAAACAAGAATTTACACAGCAAATCCTCTTGTATACTGACATCCTGGGTTAAGTGATATATGGGGAGAAAACCCAAAAACCAAAATTTGGTCTACATCACTTCGGGGTTGACAATGCAAGGTCTTTGTATTCAGATGATATTCCACTTGAGAACACTAGAACAGCATGTTTCCACCAAGCATTTTAGTTATGTGTTTCCGAGCACTGCACACAAGTAATCCATTTGATAACTGAATGAAATTGAGCAATCTTAGGGATATAAATATAAAGCATATATGTATGTAGCTTTCACAAAAACCTAGCAGAAAGTTTGAGACTAACTATTTTTCTTCGACAAGAGTGCTTAAAACATCCCTAGATGCAGCTGTTTGACATAGGTTCATTAAAACATACCTATCAAGATTGAAAGATCAGTCCCAAACAGGCACAGTGAGTGTACTAATGCATTAGGGGCATCTATTCCACGTAAATGACACCTTCTTCAGGATCTTCCCCATCCCAATCATCGTCATCCTCATTTGTTGATGAATCCAACCGCTCCTTGTTTTGATTCCCTGAACTCTTCTCATTCTTTATTTTATCCAATATTGCAATCACCTGAAAATTACAGTGTTGTGGATGCATCAGATTAGTTATAGCTCAGAGTGGCCACCTACAATTTGCTGAGACTTGGAAAAAGAATGACATGCACATGAAAGGATGCCTCATCGGTGAAGATATTTAAATTCGTCTCGGAATTATGAGACTCGCAATTCCACCATGAGAAGCAAAAAATGTAGATTTAGGGTCCAAGGAACACCCCCGTCCCCCAAATCAAAAAATCCAAAAATTAAAAAACATGATGTACCAGTTTATGCACACTTCAGATTGCTGTATAAACCATGTAAAGTAAAGTAGCAAAAAAAACAATCAGATACGGCTTCAAATGGCAACCATAAGGTCTTGGTTTTGGATTAGTCACCGACCAATAAACAACCTTAACGGATGTAAGAAAACTAAAGGATCTTGCAATTGTACCGACAGACACAAACACACAAGTAAGAACGCATACCCTGCTTCCTTTCTCAAAAGAATCATCCTCAATAAAGCGTATCTCGGGAGTTAAGCGCAACTTCATACGCTTCCCCAATTCACTGCGGACATACTTAGCCTTTGACTTCAAGCCGGCAATGGCTACTTCTCTCCCTCTTTCATCCCCAAAAACAGAGACAAAAACCTTAACCACCTACATGTGATGTTTGGCGAGTAAGGAAAGCATTGAATAGCGGTTAAGGAATTGAAGAGAGAGAGAGAGAGAGAGAGAGAGAGAGAGAGAGAGGAAAGATGCCTGGAGATCACCGGAGACTTGGACATCGGTGATTGTGGTGAGGGAAGAGAGGTAACGGTCGGCTCCTAAGGAAGTTTCGGGAAGAATAGCATACTGCAACACTTTGTCGGTGAGGAGCATATCAGAGAGCTCTCTCCTTATTTGCTTGGCCACCATTTGGACTCTTCTGGGATTGGCCATGCACCTTATTCTGGAACCAACCACCGCCATCCCTCTCACAATTCGCATTGGGGTCACCCTCACCGTCACTGTGCCTGCGGCAGCGCCGGCGCCGGGGAAGTGATGGCGCCAAGGATAAGGATTCGGACAGGGACATGATGCAACCACTGCGGGGTGAAACATTGCTATCACTACACTGCTCTTTGAAGATTAGATGCAGAGGTAGCAACCAAAGAAGACGCAACATGTTTTTTAATCTCTCAACCCGGCCCAACACAAAGCCCAATTATAAGCTTTACCAATTTTATACATGGCAAAAAAAGGTGTGACTGGTGTAGGGGTAAAAATAAGAAATACAAATTTTATGGGGATGTAGGGAGAAAAAAGGGAGGTGAAAGAAGGAGCGGGCCGAATTGTAGCCCAAATTGTAGCCAAGGCCCTGATCATGAAAATGGATGGACTTTTTTTTTTCAAAACAGATTTTATAATCCAAAATATACACACTAAAACACTTAACTGACTTTTTTTTTTTTTATTAAACCGGCTATTCGAAGATGATTCTTATAATATATATTAGCGATGTTGAACAATATAAATAATAATGTATTTCATTTTTTTACTTCAAATTGTAGGAATTTTATACATGGCAAAAAAATTACAATACATTTTACAATACCACACTTAATTCAATTTAAATCTGTTTTTCTTTCCGTTTTTTTTTTCAAATCTCTTCCACTATAGTTGATATATAATCCTTAATTTAATCTGACTATTGTCATCGCAGAATCTTTTCTGTTATCACTTATCTAAACGATCTCTTCAATCGGGTCAATATTTCTTTCACATGTTTTTGTTTTCATTGCTACCATTCGAATATTCGTATAAACCAGTATTTTAATCTATTTATTATGAAATAAAAATTAACAAATTCAAGAAATTAGCCAAAACTATGGATAATTCGTTAGTTATAGTTATATTGTAAAAAAGAAGAAGCAAAGTGTAGACTTAAAGAGTTCATATTAAGTAAAAGTAATTAAGAAAAATAATATAAAAAGAAATATCTATAAATCCATTTTGTCTTAAAGTTGAAAATTAAAAATAATATGATATCTTATATATATATATATATATATATATATATATATATATATATATATATAAGATCTCGTGTGAAATATATTTATATAAAAAATAAATTATAGTATAAAAGA
>Ga0099822_1004638_pt1 | contig 17920 bp, 12 predicted proteins | sample CowpeawhiteBW_FD_76839 | JGI IMG/M metagenome (GOLD analysis project Ga0099822, IMG submission 76839) | Root nodule microbial communities of legume samples collected from California USA - Cow pea white BW | ecosystem: Host-associated > Plants > Roots > Nodule | place: USA: California | collected...
ACCTATGTACCTTTGGTCTCCTTTGTTTTTAGCACACTTTGGCCACTTTTTGGAGACATATGAGACACATTCTTTGTCTCCTTTTGTGCTAGAACGAAATTAGCCTTGCACACACCATAATTGACTATTTTGTCTCTCATTTTTGTAACCTTATTTGACCTAGTTTCTACAAGCTAGGGTTAGGTTTTTGTAGAGACATCCTTAGGTATCTTTTATTTGCTTAGAGGTCCCTAAGCTCTTCTATATAAAGGGTGCTCCTAGACATGTAAAATGGTTGAACATTTTGAAGTAAAAACACTTTTGTGTCTCAACCACTTGTGAGAGTTTCCTCCCTAGGGAGTGAATAGATTTAAACCTTATCTTGCATAGCAAGTGGCGACACACATCCACTCATCTTCAAGGTTGCCATGGCTTCTAGCCTAGCCTTGTAGTGGCATGCTTCTCACATTTTTACCATTTCTTTCATTTCTATTTTATGTTTTCTTCTTCCTTTAATTGTTCTTGGTTTTCTATGGTTTATGTGCCTTCCATTTCCTTTTTGTTTTGAATCAATCCGTCATCTTCTTCTCTTGAGCTTTGTGAAAGGAACCTCCACATCTAGATAGCTTGCTATCTTAATGTCTAGTGGAGATTTCACTTAGCTTTCTTAATCAACTCACACCATATTCAATATTCTTAAAAAGGAACAATTTAATCCTTCATCAATCTGAATATAGAGTAATCATCAATAATTACTATTGCATAAAAGTTTTCACCAGGACTCATTGTTCTTGAAGTTTCAAATAGATCCATGTAAAGCAACTCCAAAGGCCTTTTAGTTGAAACACAATTTTTAGGTTGAAAGAAACCTTGGTTTTCTTTCCCTTTTTGGATGCTTCACATACTTTATCCTTCTCAAACTTGAGTGTTGGGAAACCTTCAACCAATTGTTTTCTATTTAGTCAATTCAAATAATGCATATCAATGTGACAAAGCCTTTTATGCCATAACCATGTATCATCATCTTTTATAAGAAGACATTGTATGTTATTTGATGCATGATGCCGATTAAGCAAGTAAATGTTATTGACTCTTTTCCTAACTAACACTTATTAGCACATATGTCTTTGATGATTTGGTGCTTGAAGATTTGATGAAGATACATGAAGCCATTGCGTTGGAACATGTTGGAACCATGATTAAATTGATGAAAATGTGTAGATTTGGTGTTTCACGTGTTGATCAAGCCTCATATGTGTGCTATATATGGATTATTCATGAAGAAAACAAGCTTGAAGATTGGAATTCATAGTGTAGACCATTTAGCATTGTATAAATGTATAAGGTCTTATTTGTGTCTTTTAATCTCTTCAATTGTTTTTCAATAGGTTAAATGATGTCTTTTAATCTGTTGAATGACTTCTTAGCAAGTTAAAAGATATGTTGTAGTAGTTTTAATTGTTATGTATTCAATCAGTTGATTTATTTTTTAATCAACTTATTTCACTTAACTTAAGTGAAATCAATCGATTGATTGGAAAATCAATATGTTGAATTTCTTAAAGATTTGACTATAAGTTATGGTTTTCTAGAGAGAAAAAAAAAAGACTTACCATTTTGAGTGTGAAATAATTGGATATTCAGTGGAAAACTCCTTCTCTCTCTCTCTCTCTCTCTCTCTTTAATCATACAAAAGTGCAATTATTGAAGATAGATATTGGATCTGTCGTGGAGCTTTTTACTTGGTTTTTGAAACTTGGAGGAAGAGGTTTGGTAGGCTAGGGTGTGCCTTCATTTAAATTTAATCTTTCTTAAGTTTCTAGGTGATTCCCGGTGGTTTTTCAGGTTTGCAAGTGTGGTCTGGATGTGCTTGTATTAGTTTTTGTGTGATTCAAAGATCTTAGGTTGTATTTTTGCATATTTTGAAAGTGTAATCTTATGGATATTTTAAATCTTAACAAATAGTGCAAGTCAGGCTTGATTTGCTTGAAAAACTGGATGTAGCTCATATTTCCATGAACCAGTATAAAAATCTTGTGTTATTATGCTTGACTCTAACTCTTCTCTCTTGATTTGTGCTTTAATGTTGAAGAAATTTGAATTGAATAATCTTGGACCTATTCTTGTGTGTTCTACCATGATATGAAGCTTCGCTCATATTTGTATTACTCATTTGAATCAATCTTGATAAGTCTTTGGTTTAAACTGGAAATTTGAATTTCTTTAGATTTCCTAGTTTTCAGTCAACTTATTTTGTGTTTTAATCTATTGATTTACACAATATTTTATCTGTTTAATGAAATTAGTTGATCGTCCCTATTTTTGATCGATTAAAAGTGTGTAGTCCAATAGCTTTTGCATCCTCATTTAGTGATTGATTTGATTCAAGTTAAAAATGTTTTAAGCTTTCAAAAGTTACCTAAATTTTTAATTTTGCCAATTCAACCCCCCTTTCTTGGCATTTCACCTATTTCATTACTCATAACACTATGCTACCAGATGCATAAAAAATGAGACAATGACTAGGTTCAAACACTACTTTATAACCTTGTCACAAAGTTGGCTTATACTTATCAAGTTATGCTTCAATTCTTCAACTAGAAGCACATTATTGATTTTGATTCAAGATCTATTGCTTACGATTCCATTTCCAAGTATCTTTACTTTGTTGTTGTCTCCATAAGTCACGAAACTCTCATCCTTTAACTCCAATTTCGAAATATTGGATTTGTCACTTGTCAGGTGCCTTGAGAATCCACTATCTAGGTACCACAAATCTTTCTTTTCGTGTTTAATGACCTACAAAATAAATTAATAATACATGGTACCCTTTGATAGATTAGGTCCAACATGGCTACACCTGTAAGTAATGAAATGGTTGAAATGCCAAGAATGGGGGTTGAATTGGCTAGTTAAAAAATAAGGTAACTTTTAAAAACCTAAATCAGTTTTAAGTTGAATCAAATTGACCACGAAGTAAAGATGCAAGCACTCTTGGACTAAACACTTTTAGCCGATTAAAAATAGAGATTGTCGATTGATTTCATTAAATAGATACAGTATTGATAGAATCAACATATTAAATTACAAAAATAGTTGGCTAAAAAACTATAAAAACTATACATATGCAAATTTGTGATTTAAACTAGAATCAGTAGGAAAGATCAAGCAAGATAGGTTCAAATGAGTTACACAAACATGAGCAACGCTCTAGATAATGTCAGATAACACAAGAATGTTAAAAATATGGTTCAAACCATGATTCTTTAAACTTTAAAGTGCAATACAAGTGAGAAGAGATAGGGATAAGAACAATGCACAATATTTTTATATTGGTTCATTAAAATCGGAGCTACATCCAATTGGTCAAGGCAACCTAAGCCTGACTTTCGCTATTTCAAAAGATTTACAAAGTTTACAACACTACACTTTCAAAATATGCAAAAACACCACACAATGACTTGAATCACACCAGCACAGCAAGACACTCCTTCCAAACCTGGAAAACCACCAGGCACAACCTAAAAGCTTGACAAAGACCAAATCCTAGTGGTATCACAACCTTGCCTACTATAACCATTTTCTACAAGTATTAAACACCAAGCATAAGGTTCCAAGAATGATTCAAGATCAATCTTCAATAGTTGCACATTTGTATGATCACGAAAGAGAGAGAGTCCACTAATTCCAAACAATTTTCGCACTAAAAAATGGTCTTCTTATCTTTCTTTCGAAAAATACAGACTTTATAGTCAAATTGTTATGAAATTCAACAAGTTGATTTTCAAATCAATCGGTTGATTTCACTTAACTTAAGTGAAATCAGTAGATTAGAAAATAAATCAACTGATTGAATATATAACAGTTAGAATTAATCCAACAAACCTTTTAATATGTTAAAAACTTATTCAACAGATTAAAAGACACCATTTAACCTGTTGAAAACATTTCAACAGATTAAAGACACAACTAAGACCCTATACATCTATACAATCTGAAATGGTCTATAACATGAATACAATTCTTCAAGCTTGTTTTCTTCATCAATGATCCAGATATAGAGCACGTACACAAGGCTTGATCAACACGTGAAACATAAAATCTTCACATTTTCATCAATTTAAGCATGGTTTCAACATGATCTAAGGCAATGGCTTCATGTACCTTCATCAAATCGTTAAGCACCAAATCTTCCAGGCTATTTGTGCCAACAACACCTTTCTTGATCCTTTTGGGATCCATTTCATAAATAATTTTAGAACATCATATTTCCTTGCATAGAAATTATAATAAACATGACCTTTCTTAATATAATAAATTCAAGAAATGAATGACCTATTATTAGGATCACATTTGGAAAAGAAACTAGAAAACTTCTTGGCTTTCTTTTCAAAGACAATGTTGTAAGCTAGTCTAGCCTTCCCAAAAACACAATTTTGAGAGCCAAGAACAACTTTTAGGTTTGCTTGCCCTTTTATGAATTTTTCACAGGTTTTTAAATGGTATTTAACTTGATTTTTCAAAAAAGTGCAGTTTTCACAAGGTTTTGTATCCAACTGATTTTCAAAAGAACAAGTTAAATTATTGTAAATCATATCCAGGTGTTCGAAATCATTTTTTAAGTCAACTATTTCTGATTCTATCTGATTAACTTTGTTTTTGGCCAACTGTTTAATTCTTTTAATCGATTGTTTATGACAACAATTATATTAGCTTCACTATGCAATTCTTCAAAGTCATGCTATAATTGATTATAGTCCTTCATGTCTTTTGATGACAAAGAACATACTCTGCTTGATGAAGATGACTCATATCCAACCATAAGGCACAAGTTTGCTTCTCTAGTTTCATCTTGTGATGAGCTACTTGTTGAATCATCATTGTCTTTCTAATCTATGTAGACACGTCTTTCCTTGGCCTTTTTCTCCTTTTTCCTGTCATCACTTTTCTCCTTCTTTTTGTTAATGTTTGGACATCAATTTTGATATGTCCTTATTTTCCACAATTACAACAAGAGAAACTAGGACTATTACTTTAATCATTTTGTTTAGAATTGTACCTCTTTGGATTACCTTTGTTGCCTTTTCTCTTGAGATACTTTTCAAACCTCTTAATTAGAAGATTCATGTTCTTATTATCACTTGATTCAGCCATATCCTCCTTGAGTTCTTCACTTTTTTATGTGCTAGTCTTCAAGGCTATATTCTTCACCTTTTTCTCACTTGACTCTTGCTCATTTAGCCTTTCCATCTCAATTTCAAGTTCCCTTAGCTTACCAAACAATTCAGCTGTGGTCGTAGGGGATAGATTTCTTGATTATAAGATGGTTGTGAGCTTAGGTTGCCAACTCCTATCAAGACACTTTACCACTTTGTTGTTTAGCTCTTCTTTATCCAATTCCTTTCCCAAGCCTATAAGATGGTTGACAATGTGTGTGAATATCTTTTGCACTGCAGCTATTGATTCTCCTTGTTGCATTTTAAACAACACATATTCTTGGATCAAGCATGCTTCCTTGCTCTTTTCACATCATTTGTTCCCTCATGAGTAACTTCATGCACATCCCACATGTCTTTTGCACTTTTGCATTGAGATAATGTAAAGAACTCATCCATGTTCAATTAAGATGTAAGGATATTCTTGGTTGTACAATCATATTGGGCACGCCTTCTGATATGTTCCCCATTTGCACAAGGGTTGACTTAGGATCTTTAGGGTTAAAATCTTGTTGGAAACTTGGAAAGTTAGTGAAATGGTGGATTAGAAAGAGGTGGAAGTTCCAATCTGCCCAGTATTGCAAAAACGTCAATATCTTGGGTTATATAACTCCAATTGACGTGATTCCAAAAGTGGGTGAAAGTTCACGTTTTGAAATACAATTTTGGCCTAAGAAACACTAATTTTGGACGAGTGGAATGAGAGTTATGACTATAAGATAAGTCTGGACAGAAGTCAGTTTTTAATTTTGGGTAAAAGAATAAGATGTAAATATAAAAGGTGGAAGGAAAGAATCAATCTTTCCAAGGGAGGCAACACACAAAGGAGGGGAAAGTCCTTTGATACAGCCAAAGGTTCTTGAATCACTTAAGAACTTAGGAGAATCACTTTCAGTAAAATAAAAGAGATAAACTATATTTTTCTGAATAAAACTGAACTTATTTTTAGTGATAAAATGGTTCAACTTATATCGAAGTTTTAACTACTGAAATTACAAAGACCCACAAATTGCAATTATATCCCACTTAAGCTATTAATGATCCCACTAATTAATGGTTGATTGTAACTTCAAATTTGGCAGCCCAAATGTCACCCCAAAAGCGTTCAACTATTCGTCATCTTGGTCTCCCAAAGATTGATTCTTAAGTTGGCAAATGGGTCCTTATTACAACTATAAAATAAAGCAAAACTAAAGCCCATTAATTGGTTAAGCCAAGACACAATTTGGTCAGCCAATTTTACAAAGCTCTGGGCCCTTATTTAAATAAAAGAAACTATAGCAAATTGGTATATTATTCCTTCTCCAATTGGGCCATGATGCAATTCACAACCTAGTTCTTTTTTCCCCATAACATTAGGGTTGTAAAATAATATGGATAACACTTGTTGTAGGGCTTCTTTTGCTTTCCTTACTCTAGCCCTTGTCATAGGTCTTCCAAGTTCTTTAAATGGATCATTGCCCTTGCTCATTGTCATGTATCCATCATTGCTTTCTTTCCTCCTCTCTCCATAGATTCCATGGCTTGTCAACCTACTTATTTTAAAAAACATGCTTAGGAGTGTAAGGTCTTTAACACCCCAATTTTTGGGATGTCACAGAAAGTTAGAAAATGAACGCAATTGGCAAAAAAACATTATTATTGAAAATGTACTAAAAAAACTTTTAATTTGATTTAAATTACATAGTTCAAACCATCAATTTATTTTAAAAAATTCAAATAACAATTGCGAATAAAATAAAATTACATAGTTTTCAGTATCTGATTTAAAACAATTAAATAAATTATAAGAACTCCTGAGTTCACCCCAGTCTCTTATCAATCTACTCCATGTCAAAAGCATCTGCATTATCATCTGCTCCCGTATAACACACACGTTATACGATCATCGCACACACAACAAACACACAAACAAAAAAATAGGGTGAAGCTAACCATAAACAATAACGTATAAAAGAAATTTGTACCTAAAACATGACAAATAATACTAAACATCATATTCAAGTAACATTTAAGCATTATGATCACAATCAAACTTTGGTTTGAACACACAACCCCCAAAATCCAAATAACCATACAAAACCAAACAAACTATCATATTCATCTAGAATCCTTAAACATAGTAATCATGATCAAGCTTCTTTTTTTCGCGGCCTTTTACCCCACAACAACATCTAGTTTCCTAGAAATAGACGATTTGATGTGTCCCGCTATCGCAGCCAGACTGTCTCCCTTATTCCTCAAGGAATTATGAGTAAAAACGTCAATGCATCGCACACCGGGCACTATACTCTCAACGAGTCGAAATAAGGCGAAACATCTTTCCCATCCCAACTGCTTCACACATGTGAGAGAGTACAACACTCGGACCAATTCTTTACCACTGTTTCACACAGGCGAATAGGACTACTTTCCACTGCTTCACACAGGCAAAAGAGTCATAACTGGGTCTCTAGGTACGCAAAACCTCACACAACACTTAATTTCACAAAGATTCTTCGAGCAAGACAAAACACTCCTAACATGCAACACATGAGAATTATATATTGCCAGCAAAGTACTCACCACCACATCATGCATGAAAAATAAAGTTCCATTAGAAATCCATATACTTACCAAACAATACATTCAACAACAAACTCATCAAGTGTTTTCCTAATCAATAGAAGCAACAAACAACTAGAGTACCAAGCCACCATTTTAATTCTTTAACTGTGCAATTGGAATATTACATGTAACCAAGCAAAAGACATAGCATTGACATTACAACTATGACTATATAATTCGCGTTCAACAAAATAACCATTACATGATATAAGGCAAAAAGTAAAGTCAAAGGACACACCCATCCTATCAAAAGTCACCCACACATTATCATATAAGACAATTAGTAAAACCAAATAAAAAAACATTAAACAAAAAGTATGAGAATTTAAAGAGAACCAAAGGTTGCTACCAACTTAAATGTGATTTTGAACATGCAATATAAATTCATAAAAGCCACAAGTGGGTCACACATATCTAAGAAAATAAACAAAACTATAAAGTCAATTTGATCCATGGTTGGCACATCAAAGTTGCAACAATTAAAACACTAATATATGCACTTAGCTTTTACGTAAAGTCTACAAACATCAAGAATGGGAACAAAAGGCATGCATATGTGGGCCCCCTGGTTTTATTCCAAGCACATGTGATGAGAGAGAAATAAGCATGTGGTATGAAATGTTAATGAAACTAAAAGTTGTACCCATCTAAAATAGAACCATCATCATCCCTAAGAACCAAGCTACAACACGTGAAAACATCTCCAACCCTATTGGTTTGCTTCTTTTTTTTGTATCCATGCAACCCTTTCATGTAATATATCATAGTATAATATAAAAGCAATATAACAAAGAAGCAAAACATGCACCATGCATAAAAATGGAACCAACTATCCAAAGGCAACCCACCATACTACCATGCATTTACGTGATGAAGGAAAGGAAAACAAAACATGTGGTAAAAGACAAACCAAGGTTGTCCTAGTAGTACACGTCCCATCACAAGTGAAAGAGTTTTGACACCTAAAATAACGAATTCTACGCCTAAACCATGAAGGATGAAAAAAACAATTTAAAGTGTTATAATATTAGCATTTATAACAAACTTTGGGCTTTCACCCATGAACCACTTCACCTAAATGCTTTAGAACCAAATTGAAGAAAGAGAAAGTGGACTAAAAACCACTAAGCTTTAATTGTAGGTGCACCGTGGGCCCCTTGGTCAAATAACCTAACATGGAATTAAAAATAAGTTTGAAGCAAAAGTGCTTTCTCCCATCATGGATGCAAGTGACCTAAAGCTTTAAAAGAAAAAGGGTTATTTACACTTTCATCAAAAGACCCAAAACTAACATGTACAATGAAACCATTAACGAGAGCAAAGCTAACCACAATGACAGCCAATTCAAAGGGAGAGAAAAATAACAATAATTGATTATGATTTTGTAAAAATAGAGAAATCTTGGCCGCACAAAATAACCCAAACACGTAAAGTGAAATAAGTAAAGAAACCAAAAGCTAAGGAAAAACCATTACAATACATGCTATGGATTCCAATACACAAAACTTCTACTATAATTGTCTTACACTCAAATGGCATGGCCATTCCACAGAACCCTACAGTGAACACCTCATCCTAAACATGATAGGAGAAAAGAAAAGAAAAATGCAAGAATTAAAGAGTGGCACCATGCACCCCACAAGCCATCTAATAAATGCCTGAAAACCCTCATCATGGCAAACCACAACCCCGCAACAATGGAAACCACAAATTGTGTACGTTGTGAAATGAAACTACTAGCTAAACAAGTGAGATGAAGATAAGAGAAATAATAAAAGCTTCCCACACACCAATGCTAAGAAACGGGCATCCAAAACAGCAATCCAATCACTCAAGAAAAGAAAAGTGAATGTAGAAAGATATGTCAGCACCGTAAAAACAAAATAACCCATCTAAGCAAAGGAACAAGCAAAAGAACACAATCAACTCAGCGTCCCCTACACATGCATGTTTTTCAAGTTTCATTCATCAAGCAAACAAAATAAGGTCAAGCTTCAAACAAAACAGAAAGTAAAGTCAACTTCCCCTACCTCATGTAGTAGCATTCACCTTACGTTCTTCTCTAGGCTGCAACTTCCATGTTCTTGGCTTGCCACTTTCTTTCCTCTCTTTCTACCCCAAACCCTAAATAAATTAGGATTTATATTACACTCTCCACTAATAAACTCTAACGTAATCTTTCTGTTAAAATCTTAGAAATAAAACCAAAGCTTTAATTGTTTTTATTTTTCTTATAACAGTGGCAACAATGAATGTTTTAAAAAATAAAAACTGATTATAAAGTTGCAGGTGCAGCAACGAAAAAAATGGAAACAAAAAGAGAAAAAAACCATCATGGGTCCTACAACAAAATTAAAGAAGGAGAGGGACATATAATTTCGTGTGTCCCATACCAAATATTTTGTAAATATATGGTATAAGGAATATAATGACATAATCAAACTACTGAGATTTAATTACATATAATGTAAATATATGAATATTTGCACCAACAAATATATCTCAAAATATCTTTCAACCACTTTAGGTTAGTAAAGCTAAATGGGCCTTATTGGGCCACATCACTTAGCATATTTGTTCGGCTGGGTATGTACAAATGTAAATTGAATATGTAATTGTATATTTAACAAATTTTTTAAATTGTTTACATTATGTATTTGGGGTCAGAAATCTAGGATGAGTTGTGAACCATGGTTTGATTTGTTGTATTAAGTAAAGATTTATGTTTTAAACAAGATCTCTAGCTTCACTTGTACTTAAGTCACATAATGATAATTTAAAAGAGATTTTATTGTATCATTAACCATTTATAATAGTAAAATATGAATGTCTTCTAAAATTACATTGATCCATATGTAGTCAAGATTTGTGCATACTTGCAATTCTAAAGTTAGCAAAGTCTTAATATCTTGCACGATATGTTTGGATTCGATGATAGATTTGAAGGAGTAGAAATGAGTGGATTTGACAAGATATAAGGGGTAAGAGCTATTTGGATTAAGGGAAATATGGAGAAAATGAAAGAAAATAAGGAGGAAGTTTGTGAATGATATGTGATTGGTTTAATTAATATATAAATTTGAAAAACAAATATTATAAATTAATTTAATTAAATGATAAAATATAATTTTATTATTACAAAAAAATTTGAAATTATTGATGCAATTTTACCGACAGATATATTTTCGTCAATAAATACGAATTACCAATGAATCTTACTAACAAATTTTGAGATTTTAATTACCGAAAAAAATTCGTTGATAATTACATACCTTAAAATTCGTCGATAATTTAAAATGTTTACTGTTGACGCATTTACTGATGGATTAATTCATCAGTAAAAAGTGCAGAAAATTTTCTGCCCAAAACTTAATTTAAAAAGGTTTGGGTTAGAATATTGGAAGAGAATTCAAAACAAAAAGAAGAGAAGAAGAAGAAGAAGAAGAAGAAAAAGAAGAAGAAAGGAGAGGTAGAGGAAAAATGAGGATGCCTGATAATGGCACGGCGGTAGCGGTGACAAGAAGGTGGCATGGTGGTAGCGCGATGGTTATGATGAAGTGGAGTAAAAGAGACATGGTGGTGGCACGACGATGTTGGTTGAGGAGAAAGAGAAAAGGAGAAATAATAAAGAAGCAAGAGAGAGAAAAAGGTGGGGAAGGAGAAGGGGGACGAGGAACCAATGACGAAAATTGTGGTGGTGGTGACGATAGCGGTGATGATGGCGATGACAACGATGAATTTACTAAGATGGGGTTGAGGAAGTTTAAGAAGAAAAAATAATGGAAACATAAATCCTAAACAGAAGAAGAAGGAATAAGGAGGAAGAGGAAGAAAACGAACTTGATCGTGCTATTTATCGACTAATTTCTTCGTTGATAATTACCGACGGATCAAGATATTCGTTGGTAAAAATTTACCAAGAAGAGTTTTAATGATAAATTTTTTACCATCAGTAATCTGTCGATGATTTTGATTTATCGACGAATTTTAAACATTACCGACGAATTTTAAACGTTGGTAATATCAATTTTTCTTGTAGTGAGAATTATAATGTATTTTTGTTACTCTTTAATTTTATTATTAATATTATTTATTATTTGTATTATTTTATTCTTTATGTTTAAAACTATAAATACATTATTAATGTTTACTTCCTCACAATTCTTTTCATATCGAGAGAAAGTTTGACAATTTTTTTTCGTTTTTCATATTTTATTAATTTTTTATTATCGCTTTTCCAGTTTTCTCTTTTATGTTTCTGTCTAAGACTATTTATACTTGAATTCGAACATAGGTGTAGTGGATATTCCATACAAATCTTTCGGAAGGTAAATATTCTTTAATGCATATTCTTTTATGTAAAGATTCATGTGTGATTTATATGATTATGGATATTTGTGTTTGATGGGATTGGATTAGTTCATGTATTGTTAATTAAGACATTTTTTTATACATATTTTTTTTTATGTAGAAAACATGTACATATATGTGTTTTGTTAGGTTTAATGTTCTTTTCAAACAAAATGATTTTATAGAATCATTCTGTTGGGCTTATGATATGTCCTTTATCTTTAGAGTTTTCCTTAGCTAATTGTATTGTTTTGGGTAGGTTTAAGATGTTAATTAGGAGTTATTAGCTTAGAATTAGCTTAGTGAGATTTCTAGTCTAGTTTTACAAAAGTAGCGTACTTGGGTCTTTTTAATGCATTTTTTGATAAAATTCTTAAAAGTTCTCTTAGTATGGTCTAGTTTAGCTTGCAATATAGGTTCATAAATAGGTAGTAGCATATTATTTTGGTTTTATTTTAGGTACAAAGACCTAACAGTAGAGTTGGTGTAGTTGTAGTCTAATTTTATAAGCTTGTAGTAAGAGTTTAGTGTAACTAACCTCCATGTTCAGAGTTTTGAGTTGATTACGGGGAAGAAGATCAAAGATAGCTTAAAAATGTTTACAAAAAGCCACGGGAAAATCTAAATCACCCAAATTGAGTGAAAATGCCAGAGTTGACTTTTGTTAGACGAATTTACCAAAGTTGACTTTTTTAATTTCAATTCCAAATGACATGGCACTTATAGGGAAAGTTTTAGAACATCAAAATACATTTGTGTTGACCTTGATAGGGCTAAAAAGTGGACAAAGAATGCATGGAACTCTTAGATTTCATTTTCGCATATTTTGTTCAATTAGGAGGTTTTAGTTGTTGTAACATCATGACCAGAGATTATGGATTTAAATAATAAAATAAGAAATTATTAATAAAACATCATTAATTATAACTTATATTCCCAAAAACGTGGGAAAATTAAAACTTTTATTATGTCCATAATAATCCAACAACCATAATTATAAACACTATTATAATTATCCAAAAGTTGAGTAATAAAACGATTACAATTTATTTCAAAACATAAAAATATAAAAGCTCTGACGAAAATCCTTATCCTAGACTAGCCCCGCTCTGGCTCTATGCCTCACCAGATCCACCTGTAACATCCTTTGCTCACGTATACCACATATACGATCATCGCCAAACACAAGCAGATAGGGTGAGCTTAACAGAATAAAACATATAAATATTTATACATATATAAAACACTTTTGGTAACTTTAGTTTCTCCACCAATCTTTGGCTCACAACATTGTTGTCGCTTCCGTAATCGAATGCAAATAAACATTATATATATATATATATATATATATATCATACAATCACACCAATGAAATTCCCTCCTTTGATTACGTACCACATGGCCACAACCATGTTATTCGTGTTCTACATCTTCTAATGAGTACCTCAAAGTGTCTTATTGTCATACCTATCGGCCACAACCGATAGACCACATGCGGGAAACCATGCTATGGATCACACACTGTAACGCCAGGTGGAGTTCCCAATACGAACATAGTTTGTAACATCCCAAGACTACCAAACTCGTCAGCCAATTATTGAGGAGGATAATCTATCTAGACCTATCCGTACTGGCCACAACCAGCACACTCACACCTGCAACACTCGCTAACCCGATCTCAACTCAAGAGTTCCCCGTGTTCATTTGTCATCTCGAGCTCAACTTGAAGGATGCAATTTCGAGCCACAACTCAAGGAATGCCACGTTCTTAACCCTTATCCCAAGCTCAACTCAAGGGATACGTTCCGAGCCATAACTCAAGGAACACCAACAAGCCGACCTTCGAGACATTTTAGAAACCTTGTAGATCACGCATACAATGCCAGCAACCCAGTGCTGCTTCAACAAAACTGCCTGGCGTAAATCACAAGGCGCCAGGTGCCATAGACTTTCAGGCCGCCTGGCGAGGGACGCATATTGCCAGGCGCAAAATGCCTCAAAAAAGGCCAATGCCGCAGACATCGCATATGCCCATATCCCGGATGAGAAAAGGAAGAAGCACTACAAAAAATCATGTGTATTGTGGCAGTTTTAATTTGGCGTTTATTTGAAACTGCCACTTTTTACAACATAATATGGCATTTTCTCAACCACCATATTTTTACCGTCATTTTATTAATAGTGGGAAACTGCCATATTTTATTTATAAAATGTATATTCATTAACACACTATCATCTTCGGTATAGTTATTAATCAATAGTCACTTTCTAGCTATTATCTCCCTCTTTCTTGAATTCTATTTCCTAAATCAGGATTTGGTTGAAGTCACTACACTAAATCAGGACACAATGTATTTCTTGTATTAATGTTTTTATTCTTTAACCAATATTTGATTGAGGAGGGAGTCAAATTTTTTAATTTGCAAAATATTGAATAAGTTTGACAAGACTTTCATTTTTTTTAATGACTGCAATTTGTTAATACACCCCATGAATAAAAAAGCTTTTGGAACTACATAGGATATTTAGTAGAGCTTGATATAACAATAATTTTGTATTTATGGGGCAATTTCAATAAGACTTCAATGTCATCATTGGTAGGATTTTGCTTACATTAACTTACAAAGTTACTCAGTTATTTATTTTAACCATGGTCAACTTTGCTTACATAAAATTTGATTGAGTGAGACAAAGTGAGTCTCAAAAATAGTGTCTATAAGACACATTATGGTTGGGTCTGAACTATGATCTCTCTCATTCTGTATTTAATATAATAATGTTAAATTTGGCCTGAACTATGATTCAATTTTTATGCAAGAAAAAATTGACGATTTGATGTTGCAAAATTCAGAAACTACATCATATATATCTCCATGTGATCTAATTGGTGTTATATTTAGAAAAGAACATCTAGGTCGAGTTAAAGGACTCTCTCATCTAGTACAAGATTAACTGGTATGAATTTTGCTTCATCTAGTGGAACTTCTCCAAATATGAAGGACATGTTTGTGAGGATAGAAAATGAACTTTCAATTGTAAAAATCCAAATGGAAGCATTGCTTACCTACATTGCTTTTTAAGATGTTTCAGAATACTTTGTTTCTATTGCTGTAATTTTGCCACATCCCTTTGTTAATGAGGTATAATTTACTTAAGTAAACAACTTAAAGTTGTTGTATTTATATCTTAATTTATTTCAATAAAACATTACTTATATGTTTATTTACTCCCGGTACCAGATAATGGAGGCGGTGTGTCATCTACTACTACAAAAATAGGAACAAGTGGAGCAAGGAAGAGAGATTGATATTCTGATGAAGAAAATGTCTATATATGTGTTTTTTTTTATATTGACATGCGTATTTATTAATTTTTTTGATGTTCACACAAATATATAATTATGATCAAATGATGGAAATACTTTATTATCTTAACATCTATAAAATTAGTTTTGATTACTTTTTTGTGTACTTTTATAAGTCTATATTTTTGTATTTATTATTAAATAGATTTATTATATTATGAAATCATAAATGTATGTGAAAATTATAAATAATATATAGTTTTTAAATTATGATAGTTGAAAATATCATAATATAATGAAATAATGGCATTTCAAGGTGTCACAATTTACATTGAAATTGTGCTTTCAGTAAGCAAAATTATAGTAGTTTTAACTGCCACTATTTACGTCTACAAACCGCCACTTTATACACAACTCAAAAATTGCGGTTGCTACAGTGGTTCATTACAAAACGCCATATTTTACTTTAGGGATGACAACGGGGCGGGATGGGTACGGGTATCATGATCCCATCCCCATCCGCATGATAAAAATTCATCCCCATCCCCATCCCCAAACCCAGCGGGTATACAATTTTTGACCCATCCCCATCCCCACTAGGTAACGGGTATTTTCTTATACACATACCCATACCCATTTTTTTATTGTTCCAAATATCAATTAAATAATTTTTATAAAAAAATTTTAAAAATCACAAAAACGGAATCATGATACTATCAAAATATTCAATATTAAAATAACATACTCTTTTTTCTTTTCATGATGTCAAATATTAAGAAAAATATTATAGTAGTATAAATCTCAAATTAAAGTATCAAATAACAACTAAATAAAATTCAAATAATTATATAAAAGCTAAACAATTACACATTACTAAAATTTTATAACAACCAAAACATTTATTAATTTTACAAATGATCAGTGGTTTCATTTGCATTTGATCCACCTACACATAGAAAAAAAATGAAAAATTAGATATGATGTAATAATTGAAATTGAAAATTTTAATTACTAGAATATAGTGTACCTTCTTCATCAGATTCATTTTCACTCATGAGAACATATTTTCCTTTTAATATTTTAACACCTACAAACACCAAATGTAGAATATTAAATGAGAATTCATAAAAAAAAAATACTAATAATAAATATTAATAAATTTGAGTAACTTACCTAGATGGTTTGAGTTCCATATCCAACTTCTTGTACACATCAAAGCCTCTATAGTAATATGATGAAGTCGGCTATGGTAAGAAGTTAATATCTGACCACCAGTACTAAAAGTAGATTCAGAAGCTACAGCTGTTATTGGATTAGCTAAAACATCCCTTGCAATTTCTTAAAGGGTTGGAAACTTTAACCCATTTTTTTCCACCATGATAGGATATCAAATTCTTGTGTAACCGACAAATTATCTTCTTCCAAGTAATAATCCAACTATGTTTTCATAATTGTAGTTCTAGATTTTTTCTTTTTTGCCATAATCTCTAAAAATTCATTCGCATCATTATCAACACATCCTTTCCCAACTCCAACGATGTAGCTCTATAAGAAGAAGTTTAATTTTTTTTCATTGATATTCCAAAACCAAATCATAGCACATTTGACGAATCCTACTAAGTTTCAGATTAAAATCAATACGATACAATTTATAAAAATAATATTCTAACATGTCCATCTTGTACCTTAGATCTAAAACTGAAGCAATTGCCAATATATCATGAATAACACTCCAGTAACTTTCAAATTTCTTTAACATTTGTATTGCCATATTTTGAATGGTTGTCTTAGGAGATTTAGCCCAATCATTTATTGCAAGCTTGATCTCAGAAATCTTTGGGAAAAATATGTTGGTAGTTGGGTATGTGGAGCCAGAAATGATTTATGTGATGTCATTAAACAGTTTTAGCCTTTGACAAACATCCTTTGCAAATTCCCACTACATATCAGTTCGCAAAGAAGTGTATTGAGCTTCACGTTGCTTTAACATAAAAAACACATCCTTATAACATATGGCGATATCAAGCATCTTGTAAGCAGACCCTTTCTTAATGAGTGTGTCAAACTTCAACTTATCCTTAATTTTTTCAATCATGCTATCATTTGTGCTATCAATATTCCAATCGAACAAACAATCAACTAATGCATTGCAAAGTCGATCAACTGTGTGAAGTGCGGGAACATAAATGAACCTATTTTGTAAGACATATAATCTTTCTAGAGGTGCATAAAAAAAATTAATGGAAAACATATAAATTAAAAAAGGTGTACCTCAAAATTATATTTTGCAAGGTCCAATTGTCATCAATATAGTGAGTTGTGATAGACATATACCCTTTCCTTTGATTGCTTGCAGTCCACATATCCGATGTAATTGCTATTCTTCCTTTATTTGTATCTATCAACTTCATAACAACTTGTTTTTCATGTTCATAGATGCCGAGTATCTCTTTCTTTATTGTAT
>Ga0099822_1004640_pt1 | contig 17916 bp, 18 predicted proteins | sample CowpeawhiteBW_FD_76839 | JGI IMG/M metagenome (GOLD analysis project Ga0099822, IMG submission 76839) | Root nodule microbial communities of legume samples collected from California USA - Cow pea white BW | ecosystem: Host-associated > Plants > Roots > Nodule | place: USA: California | collected...
ATTCACCGATGCTGGACTCAAAGACTTCTACCTGGGATTGCACATCAAGCATGTAACTAGCTCAGTGGAACACCCGCAAGGCAACGGTCAAGCAGAAGCAGCCAACAAAGTTATCTTGCAAGAGTTAAAGAAAAGGCTGGACCAAGCAAAAGGACTGTGGCCGGAGCAATTGCTAGAAGTACTTTGGGCATACCGCTGCACGCCGCAATCTACCACCAAGGAAACTCCTTACAGCCTCACATATGGAACAGATGCCATGATACCGGTGGAAATAGGCGAGCCGTCTCTTCGTCAGCAGAACTATGAAGAGGCTACCAATGCCCATTGTCTAGCGAGTAACCTAGACCTCCTACCAGAACATAGAGAGCATGCTAAAATTCAAGAAGCGGCTGCTAAGGTAAGAATGCCGCGAAGATATAACTCTAAGGTAAAACCTAGAAAGTTCCACCCAGGAGACTTAGTGTGGCAGATGAACAGTAACGCAAGGAAGGTAGAGGGGAAATTCTCAGCAAATTGGGAAGACCCGTTTAGAGTCACCGCAGACGAGGGTAAAGGAGCATATAGGCTGCAACATCTGTGTGGGACACCAGTTCCCAGGACGTGGAATGTAACACACTTGAAATTTTACTACAGCTAACGATGTAATCAAGGGTACTCTTTCCTATTTCGGTCTTTTTCCCTAAGGAGGGTTTTGGCCGAAAAGGTTTTAACGAGGCTCAATATCAATGAAAAAGATTAAGTTATATCTATGTCCAATTAGTTAATAATTCCAGCAAAAGCTAAGTCCCTGTTGATAATACTAATCAACTAAGGTCGACGCAAGATCTTTATGGAGAGAACACTCCACCCTCAAAAAGTCCCTGTTGACAACCTTAGTCAACCAAGGTCGACATGTCTTCAAAAAGACATCATATACTTATTGCAAGTCCCTGTTGGAAACCATAAGCCAGCTAAGGTCGACTATATAGCTAGCGCAAGCTGGCCTTAAGGCCAAGTCACTATGCAATATACAAGCTAACTTAATCTTAATAAAACGAAAGCAAGTGCACGATCTCAAGCATAGAAGCATTATACACAAGCGAAACAATAAAAGATTGCCTAAAGGGCACATCAAAATATTACAACCTTTGTAATGTCGGGGTATATAGCAGCAAAAAGGGAAAGGTAGTGTTTCTCAAAAAATATTACAACTATTGGGGCATCACAAATGGTGTATATAACTAGTGCAAACCCAAAACAAAATACGCATGCCAAAGGCCAGCCATCACTCCCTATCACCCGCACCATCTACATTCCCATCCCTCGACCTTTCAGTGTCCTCGGCAGTAGGAGTAGGCGGGGTATCTTCGGCCTTATCTGAGATAACAGGAATATCCTCAATTCGCACTAGTGCTTTCTGATATACATCTTTCCCCACATCGAAATGATCATCATCCGCAGGAATGTAAAAAAGGAGGGCTGCTTGACGCAAGGCCTTCCTGAAGCCAAGCTCGTGCTCTTCCACGACACCCTCCCGCAACTCCCAAACTTCCTTGTCTAACTCTGCATGTGCAGTCTTCATCTCATCAAGGGAGCATTTCAAGGCCGATGCTTCTTCAGAACTTTTCTTCAACTTCTCCTCAGCTTCAAGACAGCGATTGCGCCAAGACTTCCTGTCACCAATAGCCTGCTAGAGCTGCTTCTGGAAATCACTCACCTCCCCCGCCAATTTGTCTTTCTCCGTATTAGCCACTCGAAGTTGCTTTTTCAGCTAAGCAACTTCGGCTTCAAGATCTTCTGTCTGGCCCACTTTAATCAGCTTGTGGCCCATGTGTCTCCCTATGTCTAAAGCCCGAGACTGAAACTCTGCGAAGGCTTTCATGAGGGTTGGCAATGGCGACTCCGTAATCAAATTAGCCTCCTCTTGGGATATAGTAATACTCATCCCATCATATATTTGCATTTCAGCCCCCATCAAACGTTGGTAAGAGGCATCCCCGGACACGCGGCTGGGCTTTGGGGAAGGAGGGCGCGACGAACCTCCATCCTTTTAAGCAGTCTTTCTCTTCTTTTTCTCTGCTGCAGGAGGAGGCCGAGGACTACCAACACCTGTAGCACCTTTGGGTTGGGTGGCAGAGCTTGTCCCTAGAGCGTTGTCTCCACCTTTCTTCCGCTCATTCAGTTTTTCGCGAAGTAAGTGAAAACGACTTTTCTGACCCGCACCAACACCCTCATGCGACGCCATCAAAGCTGATACAAACAAAAAAAAGTAAGACAAGTTAACACATAGTTTGTGTATGAAAAATTTGTACATACCCAGCATGTCCCCGCGAGGACGAGGAGAACTCAGTATAGCCACAATACGCTTAGTAGGAAGCCACCGAGGAAGTGAATCAAGCAAATTAAGAACCTCGCAGTCCTCGACTGACATCATAGTTCGAGGCCACTCATCATAGTGCAAGGGATTACGCGTCCAATAAAAGGGAAATTTGGGAGTGTCACCATCAAAGAAGTAAGAGCGACCAACAGGGTTAACTACAACCCTAAAGAAAGTGTTCGTGTAATTTTTGAAAGAGGACGAATATGGGGCGAGTAAACCTATCCTGGGTTGTCCAAACAACGATAACCATCTCACAGGTTCCTCAGGTCTAGTGCTATAGTGATGCAAGAACACGGCTGGAGACGGTTTCAAACCTAAAATCCGACACAAAAATCTAAAAGCTTGTAAAGCAACCCACGCATTAGGATGTAACTGCGACGGAGCCACGTTTAAAATCCTCAACACCCCAACAGTGAACTCGTCGAACGGTAATCGAACATGCAAATTTGTAAACAACACAACATACATATAAAAAAACTCATCCGAGTAACCTTCTCGCCCATGGCAAGCATTATCTACACGAGCAACTCGATCTAAGGACACGACTTCGTCAGGACTATCCTCATCTAAAATTGCATATGCCTCGACAAATCTGCGAATAGAGGAAGACCATTTGTATTTCAAAAAATACTCTCGCACAATGCTATCAAGCCACTCATACCCAGCCGCAGAGGAATATCCGATAAGCTCTCCTCGTCAGAGGAGGTGCTATTACTAGAGGGTTGGGCCGAGGACGTCCCTACCCTATCTGAGTGAATCCTAGAGGTTGACTTATCAGACAATGAGGACGAGGACATACCTGCCAAGCTTCACAAACAAACGAGACGTCTAAAGCAGTAAAAGAGATCAACGAGGGTGCCAAAAACGTAATTACCCTATTTATAGCAGGGCAATGAGCACAGTGCAGCGTGCGTGACATCCGTTCGATCAAAATAATCCAACGACCAACAGGCAGCGCCTGTCACAATTCCCGAGGCAACATCACATCATGACAAGGCCCAGGCCCATTAAAGTAATGCGGCCTTTTCCACTCCCCAAAGCGCATTGGCACGTGAAGCCATCAGCATGCGCATGCAAAAAACTTCTCCGCTGCCACTTAAGCAAGTATGTCCAACGCCACATAAACTCTTATGGCCGAAGTCGCCTCTGCTCAAAGCATAATAGTGTAAAGATTTCTCGACATATTAGTCTCAACTCTTGGGGGACTAGTGTACATATTGGGGGGAAGGGATACTTCTAATTGAAGTAGGCACCTTGAAGTGACGAATATGCCCCAGCATGCGAAGTGTACCAATATGAGGTCCAAGTATACTCTGGCACAGGAGATTCTATAGCACACGAATAATGAAGGAGCCGTAATAACCTCTGCATTTGGGGCAGAAGACACCTCTACCAAGTGAACTGCGGTAAGTATCGAAGAGGCAAAGGCAGAAGACACCAGGCGCTTGGGAGAAGACACTCAGGTTCCAGTAGGTGGACACGTGCATCTAATTAGTCATTGGTCCCAATTTAACTTGTGTTCTCGGGTACATGGGTACATTTGTATTCAGCAGGAACACTTCATTAAAATACTCTATCCAAACACACTCTTAAGGTGTTACAGCTTAATTTAACTTAAAATAATTGTATGACAACAAAGGATCAATCATCAAATGTATGTTTTATGTTTTTTAATTGCAATAGTACAAATTCTCCCAATGGGATATGCTTGATTCTGATTTACGAACTGGTGAACTTGCACTTGGTACCCTTTGGGCGATACTCTAACCTGCTGATAATTGGCTGCGTAGTATAAGATCTATGGATTTACAGTTTCTATTGATCTATTATTGGATGAGATTGTCTTTGTGTGGGGCTGACACTCCCTCCACGGTTAATCTTCAAAGCTGTCAAAGCTTTCTCGATTTCCATGGTCATGGCGCTATCTACACTCCCAGAGGACAGCTTTCTGTGTGATTTCTGCAGATGGAGCTTAAGTGAGCTACTGCTTAGTCCAGCATTCTTCCCACATATTGGGCAAATTTTCATCAATGGTTTTCGCTGATGCCATTCCATCGAAACCTTTCCATGTAGTTTCTGATCCAAGTCCAATAAGATCTTTGCAAAACCGTCATTGGGTTGTGCTCGACAGTGAACTCGCTTCAAAGCTTGCCATGCTTCTGATAAAGTATTCTTCCTGCACCATCAAAAAAATCAGTTCAAAGAACATTACGGTTGTTAGGTGCCAAATTAGATTGTTTCATACCATTTAACCATGGAAGAATTAAGTATTATTTTGTACTATTACATGTATAATTTCAACTTTTACTTACTTCCTGAGCATTAAGTATGCCAGGACCAATGTTACACTTCGGCTTTTCCCCTCAAAGCAGTGAACTAAAACTTTTTGACCTCTTTCTTCAACATGATCTATCAAATCACATGCTTCTTCAAATATGCCGCTGATGTTGTAATCATCACTGTCACATACCTGCTCAAAGGAGCAATGAATAAAATAAATATGAAGACATTCCAAAACGAACATAAAATTAGAAGTAAATTTTAATAGAAAAAAATATTAAAAAAAGCACAAGAACTAGAGTGCATCACATCATATTGGATGACAAATCATACTTCTAATCAAGAAAATTTTAGACCTATTTCTTTAGAGCTAGGCTGACATTTTTTCTGTTTAGAATAAGCTATCAGCCAAGGGAGATCAGAAGAAACTAACAATTTAAAGAGAAAAAAAGAAAAGAAAAGAGTAAAAATATCATCACCCATAAAAGAAATCTTAGCAAATGAGACATTAGAGTGAGTGAAGGTAAAATATACGAGTAAACACTTACAGAGAAATTCTTATACTCAAATAGATCAGGATACTGAGTTTCTGACTGTCCAATTTCATTGGTACACAAACACAAAATATTTGTGATTCCCAAGTATTGTAGTGTGTAAACAGATCTTGCAGCCAATGCTCCACCAATGAACAGACTACTTGTCACTGCTGAAGGTTTCTCAGTACTTGCAGCATCTGATATCAATGCAATTCTCTCAAGAATATGCTCAAGTCTTATCTGAAAGTTAAAAGGGTAATGCACCATGAATGGAAATAAAATCCTTCAGAAATGAAAGGAGTCTACTATATTTCAGATTTGAAAGCAATAAAGTGAAGATAACCTTAAGTTCATATGCGTCAACAACACAGTTATTATCACTACCCTCAAAAAATCCTGGATTGAAATTGTTATCCTGGCATAGTTTGATGGCATCGCTTTTAAGCATTTCATTCCATTGTTCCAATTCTCTACTGGATTCAGCATCAACCTGGAAAACATGATACAATTTCAAAAAAGTGGGAAAATAAAGAAACAGCGAATTACATTGCTTTTAGTCTTATACAGCACAAAAACAATGTGTTAATGTGACTACGAGACAAGGTCATGTTTTGTTCGGAGACCAACCTTGGCAAATTTATGGAAGTCACGGAGCTTAGTAGTCAAACGGAGACTACGTAGTGGTTCCCCATTTCCTTTATAGAACTTTCCATGGCAAGATTCTTTTGGGGTAGGAGTAAAGTCAGTGCAATCTCTGTTTCCTGAAGGTGATGCCTTTGAAGCAGTTTTCTGTGATTCCGAATCAACCAAATCATGATGGTTGTCATTACCAACCCTCTCTTTACATGATGGCGAGCAAAATTGCCCACCAACTGCTACTGAAGGTGAGTCAGGAACTACAGCATCTTCTTTGTCAAATTCTCCCAAAGATATTTTGCTCATAATGTTCATAAATGATCGTAACAAAGTATCAAGTCTTTGGTGAAGTGTGAGTAGGAATATGTGAAATCCCTGCAGATCCCTGAGAGCAGCGCGGAAACCAGCGCGGAACGCATGAACAACAAACATTACGTCGTTCGTAGATACATCAGTTTTGTCCGTGTCTTCTGATGGAGGACATCCTAGTTTCCCTCCAGTTACATCAAATATCAGGTTTGAGGCAAATTCAGAACTGTTGAGTAACAACTCAATCAACTTGGGGTAATTCACCTGATCATTTGCACGTTTTCCAGCAGGTGGTCGCCGAGGAACACCAGAATCAATGGCTACTATGTTGATGTCTGGAGAGAGTGATTCTTCGGATGTTTGAGTTACAAGTTTGATGTGAGGAGATATTGGAGATTCTGAGATATCTGAAAGATCAGGGGAATGTGATATGAAACCAGGATCGTGAGAATCGAGTCTGCAATCTACTGAAGTTGACCTTCTTTCTTTCTGAAAAGCCGATATCATCTTTGGTCTATATCGGTCAATTGCAGAATCAACAGCGGCTTCTAGCATATCTGTATTTGCACATATAGTCTTTCCAGCCAACAACAAATTCGCTGGATTTCCACGCCATCTAAGCTCACGGCAAGGCAACCTATCTTCATTTCTGATCACAAGGTCCAGCATCAGCACCCTCCCAAGACCTTCTGATGTTCTTTCTGCAGATTCCTTTGAGTTGAATGCAGTAGAGCTTTCAAGCAATGGTGAACCGTGTACATAACTGCAACAACATGCTGAACATTGAGAAATAATAATCATAATAGTTCAAGTGCTTCCAAAACTTGGATCATACCTCATAAAGAAGAGACACCGGCTTAGCTCGAGTGCTTCCAAAAGTTCAAAACATGTCACCTCGCCAATTTCATCACCCTCAGAATTTGCTGCTTCTCTAGCTCTTTCTCCAGCTTCCTTTATTTGTTGCCATTCAAGACTGGTATTGTGAATGACTCTACCCTGCATCTTCCAATTAATAGAGGAAAATGAATATGGAAGAAGTGTACTCTACTTGTGTTATGAAACCTTAGGGAACAACCTGTGGAGTTTGGACTCCCAACCACTTGGCAAATTCGTAGCCAAGGCGTTCAGACTGTGTTGCCATTCTTGATGGTGATATCTTTATAACTGCTGCAGCTTCTTTTGGACAAATATCAGCATTCCCAGGGAGATTGAAAAAGGCAAAGAAGACAACTCCTCCAGAATTTACAGTTACCTATGTGCACACAACTGAGGAGACATTAATCCAGAAATTAAGAGAATACACATTGGTTTACATGTGCAACAACTTATGTTAACAATCCACAAGAAGTCAACCCTGTTTGGTATGTGATCCTCAAGAATTGACCACAAAAAGTATTTAGCGTACTGGTGCTTGTGCACAACAATTATAGAAAGCAATTAACCTCGAGAGCTTTGTTCATCTCATCTTCGGATTGTTCATTGCTACTACCGTGTTCAGTGTGGTGCAGTGAAGAGAGCATGTCCCAAGAAAAAGTGCTCGACTCAATGTCCAACATTGCAGCCTTCCCAAGCCTCTCCCACAATCTAATTTCTGTCTGATCAGGTTGCAGCTCCAGTTTTGGATCCTCCACAACCTCCAATGGTTCTATAACGCTGAACCACAATCATGAACATTAGCAACAGTCACAGACTTCACTTCTTAACCACGCCCCACCAAAAGGTAAAGAAAACAACAAAAGTTCCCTAGATTTTGAGTGGTGTCTTCCAAAAAATTAAGAGTTTTACTTTGGTAATCAGCCCAATAAAGGTTTCTATTAAAGTTAACACAGGTGAACACCAAAAACACCTAAAGAAAATTGTATCTAAATTTTCCCCTCCAAAGTTACAATACTAACCAAGAATTAGACGACATTCTGATTGAATTGCGGTGAGGGAAGCCAGAAGGACGATGTTTTGCAGTTCGCTTACGAACCAATTGGAGCCATTGCGTGAACTTAAACGCAGGCCCTGCAGTGATATCTCCCAACATATACAAAGCCTGCATTACACAATGATCGATCCATGCTGTTGCACTCGCAGTTTCAAATATCATAATCACACAAATTTAAAACACCCACAAAATAAATAAATATCATACCCGAGAAGTCACAGTTAGAGGCAATGGGGCCTCAATCTCAGTCTCAGAATCGTCACTTTCGAGTTCCAATTCCCTCTCTTGGCCTTTTCCCTGCAATGTCCACTCCCACATGCAAAACGTTAACAATGTTCATGAACAACACCAATCAGATCCAATCATGGATCTACCGCCACCGATTAGTGCAGATCACAATCACAATGAAATGAAATGCAAAACATGCATGTGATGCAATCATGTAATGTAACGTAAGATCTAAAAGAAAGCCATGATGAAGAATAGAAAGAATCACATTATATCAATGGTGGTTATAACATTTTTCATTTTTCCAAAAATATTGTATTTTTGTATTGTGAATGAAGATGTTGCGTAGATGAAAGAGGGTATTAACCTGGTTTTGCTGTTTTGCCATATGGTATTGGTATAGGGTATTAAAAGATGGTTTTTGTGGGAATGTAAAGTCAAATTAGAAGTGAAAAATTGCACGAAATAGCAGGCAAAGTAATCTGCTTTTTTTAAGGAGAGAGAGAGAGAGACAGAGAGAGAAATGGGAGGGTTGTGAATTATGATAATGATGATGGGCACTTCATGCACATAGCTTTTTGAGTTGAGACTCAACACACTTCACAAAGTTGTTCTACAACAAACTTTGAATCACAAAGTTGTTAACTTTGAAAAGTTTGAGTTGGTTGTTGTGTGGTGTGGTGGTGGGTCAGTTAATTGAACAGAGAAAAAGCTGAGTGTGGTTGGGATTGATAATGGAAGATTAAGGTTTTCAGCAACCAGATCATGTGCCACCACTCCACTCTGCACTATCTAGTTAACAGAACAGGGATGTCTTCACATTCATTTTTTTAATTTATATTTTCCTCATTCTTTTTAAAATAAATTATTTTTTCATAATAAAGTTTTGAAACTCACATATGTTGAAATAATTCCCATAATAAAAATCAACAAATTTAATTATTTAACATACTGATGAAGTTTTATCATCGGTGTTCAGATCTTCCAACGGTCCTCTTTGTCCCCCCAACTCGGTGCTGCAGGGACCAATTCTTTTTTTAGTGTAAGGTATATATATTAATATGGATTTTATTATTATCTAAATCATTATAAATTAAAATCTGTGTTGATGTAGTTTCATTTCAAAGTACAGATCAAAAGGTGATTTTTCTTTTTTGGGTCGTGGGGAGCCAACATATTCAAAAATCATAACTTTACTAATTTAGAAGAGAATGTTCTTCTGCTCTTTGCACCACCCTTTTATTAAGAAAATTTATGAATTACACCGTCATTCCTTTAGATTTTCTTTCACCGCTACCTATAATACAAATATTATATATATATATATATATATATATATATATATAGTTTTTAATGTTGTTATTTTACTTACATTTTTAAAATACACTTTAAAATATATTAATGTATTTTAAAGGTTTAAAATAAAAATAGTATACTCATAATATATTTATTTTATATTTTGAAAAGTCCATTGATACTATTAAAAAGACTATAATATTAAATAAGTTGCTTAATTGATGTCAATTGTCAAATTTTCATTATGTTTAATTATTTTAGGCTTAAATATTTTTTTGGTTCTCATGGTATAGTGTTTGATGCAAATGGTCTTTATTTTGACAGAATGTTTAAAATGATCCTCAATCTTACCGAATGTTTAAAATGATCCTCATTCTCGCAATCATTCTCGCAATTAGTGTTTTTTTTGTTTTTTTTTCTGTGACACCGTTTGAATCATTAATGGAGCAGGAGCATTGTACATGTGACACAGATTGTACTAAGGTGTGTTACGTGCCACCTGTACAATGCTCCTTTAACCTTTAATGATTACAGCGTCACAGAAAATGACCAAATAAAACACGAATTGCGAGAATGAGAACCATTTTAAATATTCGGTAAAAATAAGGACCATTTTAAATATTCTCTCAAAATGAGGACTATCCGCAACAAACACTGACGACCAAAAAAATATTTAAGCCATTATTTTAAAATTTAAAATGAGGAGGAATGCCCCTCATTTGAAAAACTTAATAAGACAACATTTTAAAATGAAACTAATGCTATGGAAATAAATTATTGTTTAAAAAAGAATAACTAAACGAAAATAATCACGATAATTTATTAAATAAACGAAGCCTGAAATATCAACTCCAAATAATATTACAATAATCTTAATCTACTATGTTTGTTAATTTGAAAATATCACACTCAGAGCAATTTTAGCAGCCTAAACATACATTTATTTGCAACCTCTGCTCATGTGGTCACTCCAACAACTTATTTTAACAAGACAGTGTAATCTTTTCTCTCAATGTTGTCGGAAATAGGACCCAAACAAAAAATATATAGATGATTTTTTCGTTCAAAATGTTTAATCTTTCACTATTTTATAGTTTTTTTCTTCTTTCTTTGGATGTAGAAAAAAAAAATTCAAATTAAAGGACTAAAGAAACCATCAATACCAGCTATACCTATAAAGGATGAGAGACACAAACAAGACACTCACTTTGCTGCTTTCAGCATGCAAAAACATCAAATTCGAATACTAAATTGATAGGTCTTACTTTTTTTACATCTTTGTACGATAAAGGGCTATTAAAGCAAACCATTTCAGCGCACGTTTCTTGCACAGAAGAGAAATAGGATCAGAATCAGAAGTGAGGCCAATGAATTTTTACAAGCTCTCTTCAAGAAATGATTTTGTCTTTAGCTGAACCAACAATTCAGAGATGACATGGATTTCCATGGGAGAGAACAAACAAAGCATAGTTTTATCATATTTTTACAACTCTGATACTTCATACTACTAAGAACAGTATAATAGTTCAGAAAAGGAAGTGGTTGTCAAAAGATAATTTTGCTACATCTATACAACATTTGGTTGTAAAAATTATGTGACAGTCAAAGGTTGATGGAATAAAAGTCAACGCCTGAGAGGCTATAGATAGAACCCTAGTTTAGGGTCATCACCATGGTGAAGCTGTTTGGCACTGTTAAGGGCCATGATTAAAGTATGTACAGTTGGAAAGCTTCTTATCAGACACTCCATTTTCTCTTCATTCTTGAAAATCACAATGTTGTCTATGGACAAAGCAAAACACCAGTATGTGAATGTAATAAGTATGATTTAGATGTGCATTTTACTGAAAAAAAAAAAAAAAGACATTTTGAATTCTCTTACAGGATCCATTTTACATTTTGACAGTCAAATGAACAAACAAGCACTGCATCATGGAAGTAAATTGCAATGTGACTCATATTTCCAACTCTCCCCTTAATTTTCTTTTGAAATTACATTAAATTTAATAGTTATATAGTACAAATTTAGGCTTACTTACAATGTCTCAACTAGATTAGAGAAAAAACTAAGTGGTGTCAGAAGATTTCAGGCAGAGGCCTATCTTCCAAGAATGACTTGAACAAAACAAAAGATCTTTCAGGCTGTGAGAAAGGGGCTTCATGAGAGGCACCTCTCACAGTAGCAAATGAGAGAATACTGCCATAAACTTGAGTCCATCCACCAACCTAAACAAAAAAATTGTAAACTTTCATTAGTTCATGATTTATATATATTAAAAAAGTTGGATTATATTTCATTAAGCAGTATTAGTATGTACCTGCTGGCCTTCAAACCAGACTCTGTAGGGGACTGTTGTATTCAGTCCTAGTTGTCTAGCCAGCTTTTGAACTAAGGTGCGGCTTCCAGTCAGTGGAATCACTGAATCTTGATCTCCACTGTGATGAACAATAACATGCTTATGTTAATTTGTACATGGTATTTGAATTTGAAAAGCATACATATGAAAGTTGAAGTTCAAGTAACTGAAGTAACTACAATGAACACGGAGAAGGAAATAGTTTTGGTGTATTATACCTGTAAATTAAGACCCGAACTCCAGATTTTATGAGTGATCCAACAATAGGGAGTGTAGGTTTCTCCAGGTTGAGCATATCATAGTCCAAAATGCTGTTGCCAACACAATGTCACAATGCATGTTATTGGGATTGGTAATATTTTCAAAGCAATTTTACTATGATTACTTATCTTTCATGACCAATTAAGCAAATCCATTAGGGTAACCAACTAGATTGATGAATGATAAACTTTTTCTTTTTCCAATTTGTTGAGTTTTGAAGAAATTACTTGTTGCAGACATCCCATTTTTGGACTCCGACAAGCTTGGCATGGAGAGCCTCTTGTACATCTTTTCGGTTCAAGTAATTAGTAACTTTGTCATCTACACATACATCTATGCTCTCATTTGTTTTCTGTTTGGCAAGAGGTGTAAAGTTCTTTAAGATATAATGAAACAAGACAATTTGAAAATCGGAATAACCAGAAGTATCATAGCTGAAAAGTGATATTAGAAACATCCATAAGGAAAGAAAAATGAGAAAAAAAAACAAACTCACTTGGCCTTGAGGACAAATTGCTTTGGATTGTGAAAGCACTGATGAAATGCAAACATCAAGCGTGACATCATATTTATCCACAAACTTACTGGTTTCTCTGGCTACTTGCCTCAAAACCTTTGAACAAAGCGGAGAAATGGAGTCTCTGTAGTATTCACTGACGTATCGGGAATAGTTACAGCCTGTAGTGAACAATTTGTACGTTGAATCAGATATCAAACCGTGAGACCAGAAGAACTCGGCCCTTGAATTCAAGTCAGTGGCATATTCTAGAACTGGATTACCCAACTGCAATGAAAGACACAACCTTGGCATTATACATTGTTAGAAATGTCCTAAGAAAGAAGCATGGTTGATAAATAAATGGTGTGTATGTTACTTACGGCTATGCCTTTCAGATTGAATAACTTCTCCTTTTTGTTTATTTCAATCATGAGCTTTGCAAGTTGTGGAACATAATGCCCTGATGTTTTTTGACAAAGAAAAGTTTGTGATAACAGATAATAGCGATTGTTTCATGTGTAACTGGCATTTCGAAGTTTGAGTTTTTTCTAGAAATGATGACTGAACAGTGACGTGGCATGCATACCTGCATAGCTTTCACCTGCTAGAAACAAATCTCTGTGCCTGAATTGAGGGAACTTGTTGAACCAGCGTTGCAAGAATACAAGATTGTCCCTGGCTTGAGAAATGAAAATTACTGCTTCAGGAGACAGAAAGGAATAATGGCTGTGTGTGTATTCAAGGACTGTGATGTTGAAATCAGAACAATAGCATTCTATTGTAAGGACAAGGGATGAATAATCAAAGAGAGTACATCATAGCATGCAAAAGTGGTGTCGCATTTTTAGCACTAATTGCTGTTTTGTCTCAACTTTTTAAAAGCTTAAACATCATATGTAGAGTACGTTCCTTTTTTGACAGAAGATATGATTTAAAGAAGCTTTCTAAAGAAGAGCTTATTTGTCTCAAAAGATTAAAAAAACAATAAAATGAACAAACTTCCAAAGCAATTGATAATGGAAGGTAGATTACCTGTTGTCTCATCATTCACAGTCTCATAGGAAGAGCCACCTTTAGCATAAGAGAACCCCACCCCAACTGGTGTCTCCAAATACAAAATGTTTGTCTCTGCATTACAATGCAACTCTTATCATATTGCAGCAATTCTTGCACTTATAATGGAATAATCAGTGCCTCCATGGATTACCTCTGTTCCAACTGTACTCGTTTTTAATCAAAACTTTCCCATTTGGTCTAAAAGGTCCATTTTCAGAGAATGCACCCACTCCAAGAGAAGAACACCCAGGTCCTGTACAAAACAGAAATTAGCTTATACATTTAAAGTCTTTCTAGAAAATTTTAAAAGCATATTCTGAAACTAAATGGCCTATATTCTACACTGATTATGCATATATTTTCTTATCCAAAGTCTTGAACTTATTCTGTTTTTTCAGGTTGTGTTGCATAAATATAGTTGTACCAAGATAGAGATTGCAGACCTCCATTGAGCCAGAGAACAAGAGGCTTTGAAGATGGATGAGTTTCTGATTCAACAAAATAGTAAAAGAGAGCTTTGTGTTTGAGATCATCCACTGTAACATATCCTGAGAACTGTTGGAAGCGTGTGTTGGGTTGTCCAGGAAGCCGAACAATTCTATCTGCATGATTAGAGAGACAGAAAATCTCCAAGGAAAAGCTCAATTGAAGCAACACCACAGTCACTGCCATGGTTTTCCATGTTGGCAAGTTCTTCATTTTTCACAAAATGAAGAGAGGCAGAGCAGCACCAGAAAGAGAGAGAGGTGTGTGTTGCTTTTAAATTGGTACAATGTTACTCAGTATTTACTGCATGAGGGTTAATTGTGGGCCACTTAGTGATTGGGAGCTGCTTTTAAATTCATTCTATGATTACAGTTCTTGCTTTATCATGTTTTTTCCTTGCAGGCTTGCTAGAAAACGGTGTTGAAAGTGATGTATGAGGGGTATAAATCTTAGTGTATCGAGTCTGTCTATACTGTGAAGCAAAAAAAGAAAAGTTGTATACATTGTTGGGCCTCCAAATACTAGAATAAGAGTCTGTTTATAAAGTTTTCTGCTATGAAAAAGAATTTAGCTATTGGAATGTGGGCTACCTTGAGAATTACAGTGTGTGAATGTTCTTTTAGACTTCTAGTTCTACTTTTGCGTTTTCCCCCTCTCTTTAGTGTTGATGCATCAAGCATAAATACCTTGTAAGTTGTAACCTTTTTTGTTTTTTTCACCACACACACCAACATGGTAGTGTTAAAATTACTAATGTTTTATGATTACAAAAAAAGTAACTCATTTTTTCTGCATTCTGAGTCACCAGAGAATATGAGTACTCAGCAGCTTGGGGATATTGCAGGTTGTATGCAGAGAGATACACGGTTTGTTTTTGGTTTTCCCGAAAGCTTGTTTGATTGATGAACTTTTTCTTGATGCAAAGTACGGGCAAGATTTTGCACAGCTACAAAGTGGTTACAGCATGGAGATTCCAAGAAAAACTTAACAATCCTACTCTTGTAATTGACCACTATATCGTAGGATGTCAGAGAAGCTAGTGATATAGTGTTCTCAAATACATCATTGACCATCAATTTTTTCTTTAAGGATTATACTTCCCACTTATTTTCTTTTCTACTTGTCTTCCATGCAAAGAGTTTTATGTCATATTTGAGTACTTAGCAATAGTAAGCTCAATGATGATAAGATTTGTGTTAGGTTTTAGGATATCAGCATAGTCGAGATATCAAAGTTCAGAAAGTGATGTGTAACATGAACTTATTTTACCGATTTGAAACTTGAATGTGGAAAGGGAAAATGAAATGAGGTGGTTAAGGAGTTTTCTTTATGTTGTTATGTGGGGGATGAACTGGTTTCCTTTGACCAGTTGTGAAAAGGCTTTTCTCATAATAATAGGGTAAACCTTGATTCTTTTCTTTTCCTTTTTCTTCCAAACCTTTTTGTCCTGCTGATACAAAGCAACTACCCTCCAACATAAATCACTTCTCTTTTTCTTTTCATATACAAACTCACATGCCAACTTTTTCATTCTTCAGGGGGGGCCTCCCTCAATTTATCACTTCACCAGCTGTGTTAAATCAATTTATGGATCTTTATGGTTTGGAAAACATATTCCAGGTACACTTATAACTTAGGAAAAAAAAAACATGTTCGAATCATAATGTAATTGCAACCAAGTCTAGTCACTGAACCACTGTATTTACCAAACTAAGGAAGAAAAAAAGATGAGAAAGGGCTATAAGCATTATAGAACAAACAAGGTATAAAAAGACAAATATGATGTACATATGGTGGGGTTTATGTATATGCATGAAGCTCAAAGAACTGGTAAAGGAGAAAAAAATGGTCCCTACCTTCATAGCTTTTGCAGAAGGCTTCAGATTTTTCATGATTAGATGCACTATAGCGTCACTGGTGTATGTGTATTGTCAACTTTCTTTCAACTCTCAAACACAAATTCTACTCCCACCTAACACCCACCCGATTCAATGTTCGTTCTCTATGCTTAGGGAAATTTATGTGACATCAACATGGCTTAATATTATAATAACGTGAAACGGTGGAAGTGGTTGGGTAGTGTTTTGGAGCATGATAATGTGTTGCTGAGTAGAAAAGAAACTGCTATTACTTTGTTCAATCTTTTGGTTTTCTAAGCGTAAAAGATAAAGAGTGGAGAAAAAAAAGCTGATGCACTTTTAAGTGCAAATTCCTTTTTTTTTTATATCCGGAGTATTATCATGTTGAGAATAATCAAATGTTGGAAAATAATTAAAATATGAGTTTAAGTATCATGTCTGGCTGGTAAATAAAATTATACAACATAAAAGAATAAAAATCTATAAATTAAATATCTTTGAAAATTTGATTTAGTGATGCGTATGAACGAGGTAATTCAAGAGAATAATTTATTTATTTAAAGAATTTAAAATTTTTTTAAGAAAAATAACATGTTTGGATGAAAAAATTAATAAAGAAATTAAAATTGAGAAATATAAAAGAAAGTATTTCAAATAACTAAAATAAGTTTGAAATTCACCGAAAAAAGAAAGAAATTGAAATTTTTCAAGTTGTGGAATTGCTAATTGGTTAAGATAAGTCGATTTGGGTCGAAGATCAAGCCAAACTGAAGATTGAGCAAAGTCAGGACAAAGGTCTAGTAGGGTTGAAAGTTGAGTTAGGTTAGGTCAAGTCGGGACGAAAGTCAAGCTAGGTCGAGACAAAAGTCAAACTAGGTCAGCCTGGGTCGAATCGAATCGAATGAGACATTTTAATTTCTTGAAATTATTGAAATTCCTCGTCCAAACATAAGTTAAAAAGTGATGTGAAATCTTTGGGTGACATAAAGGAGTACCTCAAATTTTGAGTTAGAAGTAATGTTAAATTCTTATAGAGTTGGACTCGATTATAGTCTTATGGCTTCTCTACAATTTTTTATAGGAATTTGTTTTGAGTGACATAAAGGAGTACCTCAAATTTTGAGTTAGAAGTAATGTTAAATTCTTATAGAGTTGAACTCGATTATAGTCTTATGACTTTTCTACAATTTTTTATAGGAATTTGTTTCCTCCTATGCTCCAAAAAGACGTATAGAAACCAAAACCTTCGAACCAAACCAAGCATACTAAAATTAAGTTTTAAGTAAATGAAAAAATTATTTACTCTTAATTTTTATAAAGCAAGAAATCTTTCAGTTTTAACCACCATTTCCATTGTAGTTTTAGCTTGATAAAATTATGTTAATAAGTTAGAAAGAAGAGGAGAGATAGAAAAATGTCTTTAAGGTTTTTAATTGAATAGGATGGGAATAGTTTGTGGTTTGGCATATTAAGTTTTCAGTTGGTAACTACAAAGGCAAAATTACATTAAATCCTAAAATTGAGATATGACTCGACTACAGTGTGAAAAATTCTTACTTCCTTTTGCATTCAATCAGAGAAAGAATGGTGTGAAAAAAGAAAAACACGTTGGGAAAAGGAAAATGATATAATTGAAGTTCATACATAAATTAACCTTAAAATTCATTAAAAGCAATAGCTTCACCTTTTATCTAATGTCTCAAACAGCACTTCAACATCATCGTATTAGTCACACAAAAACACAATAAATATATATATATATATATATATATATATATATATATATATATATATATATATATATATATATATATATATATAAAT
>Ga0099822_1004641_pt1 | contig 17910 bp, 8 predicted proteins | sample CowpeawhiteBW_FD_76839 | JGI IMG/M metagenome (GOLD analysis project Ga0099822, IMG submission 76839) | Root nodule microbial communities of legume samples collected from California USA - Cow pea white BW | ecosystem: Host-associated > Plants > Roots > Nodule | place: USA: California | collected...
CACAATTCATCATCCACCTTATTCATGCAAAGCCACTCAATTCATACTTAGAAAGGCATAAACAATTCATACATGTATTCAACATCCAAGAACAAAGAAATCCATCAACATACATACTCCTCAGTCAGCCCTTCGCTCAGGTAGAAGAGCCTCGCTCAGGCGAGAAGTCTCTCTCGCTCAGGCGAGGGCTCGAGTCAGGAACAGTGGCACTATTGCGCTCGCTCGCATAGGCGAGACCACCTTGCCTCAGCGAGATGGGTTCTCGCTCAAAACTGGCGCTCGTCGCCTGGGTGACCGTTCGCTCAAGCAGCTTGGGCGAGTTACTGCTAATCTCGCCTAAGCGAGATGTACTCGCTTGGGCGAGGCAACCAGAACCCGTCATTGTTCACGCAGGCAGATACATCCAAATAGACCAAAACATGTTTTTAACAGCTCCTACACAGTTTATAATGGCAACCCAACATTCAACTCACAAAAGAAGACCAAGCATACAAGAACACGAAATAAAACAGTAAGCCCGAACTTCCCCGTACCTGGAAAACGTTAGCTAAGGCTTTGATACTCGACAGTAGCTTAAGGAACCGCTTCGCGAACTGAAAAACAATGGGACAAGTTCAAAACGAGCTCATTAGAAAGCTCTAACTGAGAACATAAGGAAGAGGCGAAAAGAATAGAGAGCTTGAGTTGGGAGAGACTTACCCGGAATGGAAGAATGAGGCTGAGCTTGCTAGGTTATGACGGTTCCAAACCCTAACAGAGGATGATGACAGCTGCTCTAAGGGATGTGAGGAATCTGTTTTTACGAAAAGTGAGCACAAGTTAGGGTTTGGGGTACCTTAGGTTAGAAATTGGATTGGGTCAACCCCTTTAGGCCCAAAAGATTGGGCAGCCTTTAAAATAAGATGGACAGAAACAATTGGACCTTACAAGGGTGAGAGATGAGTACAACATATGAAAAACTCAAAAGACAATGAGAAAAAAAAATGAAAATGATCTTTATAATTATTTTTTTTATTATACTTGATTTTATATTTTACTATTTATTAACATTAAATATTTTACTTTATAAAAGAAATAAAAAATACCTAATTTAGTTTTCATTAACTTTTCAATATAATATTATCTAATTAAAAAAGATTCATATAATTTAAAAAATTAAAAACATACATAACTTTAAAAAAAGTAAACACATATAATTTAAAAATATTGAAAAAATAAATAAAAAATTAGAAAAGTTTGGGGGCTGTGGCCCCACTTGCTCCTTAAGAGCTCTGCCACTGAAATATACTACTCTATTTAAATTTAAAGAATTTCATTAAAATTTATCACAATAACAAAATGAAAATAATTTTTATTTCACCCAATAATTTATTAAAGACAATAAATATATTTTCTTAAATCACAATAGGTTTATATAATAAAGAATATATACCAAGAAATATCTTATGATACCCTTGAAAATAATTATTTTAAGCATTTCCTACGAAAGATTAACCCTTGGCTCATCATAATATCTCAAATATAAATCTTGACAATATAGGTCGAAGTTAGTTTAAAATGTATTAATCTCTAGACTTTAAGATGTGTTCTAATTCACTTTTTAAATCTCAAAATGTGTTTTTGACAATATGATAAACCTCCCTCCAGCATTTGGATACTTGATATCTTAAATTCGTGACTTGTACTATTAATGAAGTTAAAAATATATAGTTCTTTTGTTAATACATACTTTCAGCATGATCCACAAATCATCCCAAATTTGTTACCTTACATTTCATACATATATATCATCTAAATCATACTTAGTCACAACATCAATCAATTCTCATAAAATATTATTTTCAATTATTTAAAAGAAACATAAATAATTACACTACAATATAATCATCATTTGATTACAATAAATTAAAATTGTGAATATCTAAACTATTTAAATAAAATAAATCAAAATTATTTAACTCAATCTCTACACCATATACCATGCCTCTTACTTCATTATATTGTATCAAATTTTAAAAACAACTCATAAAATCATAAATCATTCCACAATAATAATTAAAAATAACAAACCATACAAGTTATACCTATCCATTCAAGCTTAAATGCAACTCATAAGAATGCTAAGATGATAAGCTACAACTCTTACAAAGACTTAAACTTCTAACAAAAGCATTTACTTAACTTAAAAGTTCAAAAATCATAACAACTCCAACTAAAATTGAAAAACTTGATATTTTCTCACTAAAACAAACATAAATGAAGTTCTAGACTTCCTTTATAATTTATTTCAAAACTATTATAAAGACAACATCTGAGAGCACAATATTTATGAAGACTACTTGACCTAGTTATTGACCTAGTTATAGAAGTCTTGATCTACTTAGTACTTACATATTTGCTAATTAAATTTAAGATAATACTTTCACTACCTACTTTTGGGTTTGAATATGCTAAGTGAGGATGAGAGTAATGTTGAGTCTCTTAATAAAATTTCCTGGATGAAATTTCCATCCGTTGAGTAAAATATGCATAGTTTTCCATTTTTCAGAATTTCCAAAACCATTTTCAAAGTGCAACCAATTATTTCTTTTAACCAAACACATATGTAATAAGTTCTAAATGCTTACCTTCAGCTACCAACAAACACTATTTCTATTTTCACATCAACACAACTAATTTTGACAATACAAAAACAAATTGTTCAATTCACTACACCATTTTTCATTTTGGACCCAACTCATGGACCAAAATATTTATCAAGAAATATCTTATGATACCCTTGAAAAGAATTATTTTAAGCATTTTCTACGAAAGATTAACCCTTGACTCATCATAATATCTCAAATATTAATATTGACAACATAGGTGTGAGTTTAAAATGTATTAATCTCTAGACTTTAAGATGTGTTCTAATTCACTTTTTAAATCTCAAAATGTGTTTTTGAAAATATGATAAACATCCCTCTAACTTTTCGATACTTGATATCTTAAAATTCGTGACTTGTACTATTAATGAAATTAAAAACATATAGTTCTTTTGTTAATACATACTTTTAGCATGATCCACAAATCATCCCAAATTTGTGACCTTACATTTCATACATGTATATCATCTAAATCATACTTAGTCACAACATCATTCAATTCTCATAAAATATTATTTTCAAGCATTTAAAAGAGACATAAATAATTTTATTACAATATAATCATCATTTGATTACAATAAATTAAAATTATGAATATCTAAACTATTTAAATAAAATAAATCAAAATTATTTAACTTGATCTCTACATCATATACCATGCCTCTTACTTCATTATATTGCATCAAATTTCAAAAACAACTCATAAAATCATAAATCATTCCACAATAATAATTAAAGATAACAAACCATACGAAGTTATATCCATCCAATCAAGCTCAAATGCATCTCATAAGAAAGCTAAGATGATAAGCTACAACTCTTATAAAGACTGAAACTTCTAACAAAAGCATGGACCAATGGTTTAAAAATCATGGCCTAAAATAAGTATAAGCAATAATTTTTAATTGTTGCCAATATAATAATTTTTTTCCTTTAAACCAAAATATAAAACAAAGCCATTGTTTATATATCTTAAGCAACCAGTGATAAAACATTGATACTTAAGGCCACATTTATTAAAATGTGAGTATTTTAAACAACATTTTTTAAAATGTGGATATTTTAAATAATGATTTAAAAAATGTGGATACTTGTTTCACTCAAATAATTAAACTAGATAGTCCCTTAAAAATGAAACTCAAGAACCCGAAACTTAAAAATGTTGATTAACTGTGAAAATGAAGAAGGATTTGGTAAGCCCCTTTCAGACCCACACTTCACCCTCGCTTAAACTCTATCCCGCTCATGCTCCTTCCCTCTCACACTTTGTTCGAGTTCATAAGCATCTTCTTCCCGTACTACACTCGCACCCTTCAATATATTTCTCTTCACCGTCTCATTCTACAAAGCAGAAGTGAAAGGATTTGATTTAGCGAGATTGAAGGTGAAGGCGGTGGGACATCACAATAAGGTATTTTATAAAACTAATATTTAGGATTTTCATGATGAAAATGGGATAGGAATCAATTTTAGGATTTGTGGTTGACAATCGAAAAGGGATTTTCGTTATGTCAATTTTAGGAACTATTTTTTGGAATTCTTCATTAATATATTAACATGGAAGCCCATGAGATCTTTGCGTTTTTCAACATTGGGGTTGCCCTCATAACCTTCTACACTAAATATTCGAGGGTAGACTGAAATTTAAAGTTTATAATCCAATCTTAACTATCCATATTCAATTATTCTCTAAACAATCATAAAATAGTCCTTACATGTACTTGATCATATTGTACAACATCAATTATATAAAATACGACTTCCAACTTTATATTAACATAACCAAAGTTAACCATACCAAACCTGATCATACAATACTAAATAATTGTTTTTTCAAGATGAACGTATCACACCCAAATTTAATTGTTGTAATACAATATAAGGTTCATTAAAATCTAATACTACTATCAAGTCATAACTCTCACCTTCCACAACAACAACTTTCAATATACAAGTGTAATTTTTCAATCAATTCAACATAAATACAAGAAAAATCAATTTAATGTATGTCATTGATAGATCCCATAGTCGCATAGAACTCTAGTAAAAATAAATAAAAAGCTCTCTTTAATGAAGTATAGAGGAAACTTGAGTCAATCCTAGGAACTCTAATTTTGGTAGCTAGCTTATGAGAGCTTAACCATGATGAATGTCACAAAATTTGGGGATATACAATGTAGAACTATAAACAAATATGGATACAACAACTATTAGTCTAAAGAAGGAAATGGATATGATGCATGAGATTAAAAATAACATATAAAGTATATACAATGCTATTGTACATAATGTATGACAATATGAATGAGAAAAATATGCAAATCAAGTATGAAACTAATATAGAGTGATTAGGAATGAGTAATGCATGTATAAAATGTAATGAATGATGTATGTAAACATGTTTTGAGTGTTATAATTTGAAAAAGTTGCGTGGAAATGTGAGACATTAAACTTCTCAAAATTCACAAAATTGTATGAAAAACCAAAATCTGGACAACTTTGGTATATTTTCTATTTTTGATAACAATTAGTCCATATGAGTAAAATATGCAGAATTGAGTTTTATTCAAAGGAATGGATTAGAACAAGTTTAAATCACCAAAACATTGTATGATATAAATGCAAAATTGGAAAAGAACTCAAAAATCACGAATTCACAATTGAAACCAGAATTAGATAGCATATTCGTGACAACAAGTGTTGATAGCAAAATACACTATATAAGATGTGATGGAGAATGTGTTTATATGATATTCTGTAGGTGGAATTATGGCATCAACATGGAAATAAGTTGGAAACAGTACCAATTGAACATTAAAACTGAAAATTGATAAAGAGAATTAGTGCATAATCAAATTCTGAAAACTAGCAAACAAGAAAACCTAACTTAATACAAGGACTGGAAAATTGAGTAGTAACACTGGAATTGAGTTTGGAGGCATGAATATAATGTGAAAACAATAACAAATCAGTAATCTAAAAAGAATTTAAGCAGTAGAAACTAAAAATCAACATAGAAACCAATGTGAAACTGATACGCGAGAAATAATGAGAATAACTGCCAAAATGAAAAATTGAGAAATCTGACTTGGATCTAGAATGTAACAATTGAAGCAAGTTTATTATCATGATAATAAGTGAAGTAAAGGATGTTTAATGAAAAACATATTAAGAAAAAAAAATTCATAGAATATGTATTGAAATCAAGAAGAATAGTAAAATGAGTAATCTGAAATAAAAAAAGTAGGAAGCACAAACTTGGCCTTTCTTTCCTCACTCTTAATTGCTAGGAACTCCAATCATGAGTTCTTAGAATGAGGAAGTTAGAAAGACTAATAGAACACAAATTCAATCAGAAAACTATGCTTGTAATATGCAAGAATGAAAAATAGAGGTCTCGTGATTGTCCATATATGGATCACTTGAAAATTGTCCTTTCTGACCTTCGCCATGGGATGATTGATATTAATTGTATTTTTTTCTACTTAAGAGTATATTGGTGTAAGGATCATCCGACAATGTTTCACATATCTTCCAAGTTTAATCTCAACTAGAGGATAAACTTTCAATAATCATTCACCAACTTAAACATTTAGATCAGATTCATTTATAAAAGTTGATGATAATAGTTTCCTTTATCTAAAAATTTAACTATTCTAACAAAACTTCAATAGTCCTTGATTAATATTCTAAAAATTTAACTACTAGAGAATCATCCTTGTCCTCAAACTACACAAGTAAGTACATATACTAGGGAAATTAACCCAATTCTTACAAATCACATGTTCTTATAATCCACTTCTTTTTATCCACATATCATTGTCCATCCAATTAGATTTTTTTTTTAAGTTATTTGTCATTTGCCATTTTTTTCTTGGTTTAAAAAGAGGTGGATGGTAAAATCTTTAGGGTTAATCTCGTTTTATCCACTTCTACTCGTAGAAAAATTAATTGGGTTCTTATAAATCACAAGTCCATTTTCACATTTTTTGTGTCAAATTTACATTCAACAAAAATCTCTATTTGAGTAGTCTAAACTGAGTGCAACGTCTTTCTAAATTACAATCTTATGTTAATTATACCTTTATGACATTTCAAATGATCTAATCCCATTTAGATAGTCTAACCCCAATGTAGCCTCTTCAAAAGAGTTTTAATAATAACAAAAAGAAGAAGGAGGTAGTCTTATATATGTTATATTCATATGAACCTTTCAATGCATGTTTTATGCTAACTTTAGTTCATCAAATGCAACCCATTTATTCTTTATATGCAGTTCATATGTCCTTCAAGCTCATTAGATAATCTTAATTTGTATGTCAAATCATCTTAATTATGAGTTCACAAAATCATTTGTACAAGGCTTGAAAAAAAGTTCATCAAACAAAGTTCACCATAATGTCTCATGTTTAATAAGAATATTCTTAAAAATAAGAAATGTGTAATCAAAGCTATAAACACAAAATTTTTGAAAGATTAAGCAAAAACATCTATAAAACATTCGTACACATTGTAATTAGAAATTGGAAAGAGTTTTTATATAGAAAGTACATATCCTTACAAATTTCTTATTACCTAGAAGGAATAGAAGGAATCATGATACACTCTAAACTGCATTTAAATCTTATTATGGATATATGTTATATGTTTTTTATTTGTTTCCTTTCAAAATGAAGTCAATCTCAAACTATCAAAACCTTCTATATTAGGCTTATCGTCAACACAAATAAAGACATTCAATGTAAAATTAAAGTAGCTAACAAAGATTTTCAAAGAAATCAAATCATAACAATATATTAAGGTAACAATCATAGTCAAAGACTTATAATAAGGCATCAAAATGAAGTAGAAGAACACAAGATATTACATACAAGTGCTATATAACCTTATGTGTTCATTAGATTCCATATGTTCTTTGTGGGTGAGCGAAACCTTCGTGATTCTTCACTACATGAAGCTACCCAATGAGCTTAAATTGTTCTCTCTTTGAGAGTTCTTTCCTTTTCTATTTTAAGATCTTAGTCTCAATGAGAGATTAAGACATAATAAATAGGACTCATGAAAGTTAGGAGTTATTTGTACATCATAATAAAATTGTGTTATGGTTTTTTTGAGTTGTTTGTTTGCTTGACACAGTCTAGTCTAGTTGTAGCACGCCAATTTAGGATTTCACGGGAAGATGTAAATCATGTATATTTAGCATAAAACAATTATTTCTAAAATTGTACTTAGGCAAAAGCTTATCATTTAATTTTTAAATTTCGTAATTCAAAAAATCAATGCAGCCCTTGCACGTCCCATCAAGGCCACCACAAGGAGCCCTTGCACTGAACATTATCAAGCAGGTTCGTGAACAATTTCCATTGCACCACAAAAAAATCGTGAAAAGGACAACCATAGCCATAGAAACTATTGGCAGTACCACGCCCACCTTGCATCATGCCTTCAATCTTTAGCTTGAGAGGACATCCTCGTGACCATGAAGAACCCCATCTTGGATAGCACTTCCACTCACCAAAGTGCGACATATACAGGATGCGACACCGCCAGTCATAACCACCACTATCAGCACGTTAACAAGAGAGAAAGAGCTATAGGAAACTGATGTAAATCCTTAGCCTCATGTAGGGGTAAACCTATATGCATGCATGGGAGAAACCTTAAGAACTTTAAACATACAACTGTGAAAGGGGTTTCACAACATACTCAAATAACTTGAACGAGAGTAAAATTCCCAGAACCAATACAAAATTCCAAAATAAAGAACCCTTTAGAAAGGACGTAGAGCAAAAAAGAAAATGTGGTATACCAATAATAACATTAGGTTCATAAATCAGAAGATTAACAGAGGCATAAACAACTCCCGACATCATACATTAACACATACAAACACTCTAAATTCTCATTCCGTAACACATAAAAGTTTCAAGCATTAACCAAGAAACGTATAAGGAGAGAAAAGAGACAAGGTCAAGCTTCATTAATACGTAAATAGACATAAAGGTTCAACTTCCCCTATCTCATGTAGAAGTTCCTCCAAGTTATGTTTCTCTCGCCTAAGAATGCTACAGAGCCACCTCCTCTTGCACTCTTGTTTTACGTTTTCACTCCTCTACTAAATTCCTATTGCCTTTCCCTCTTATCCCCCACTCTCCCTTACCAAACCCTAGAATCAAAACCACTTATTTTCTTTTCTTTTGTGCTTACTAGCATTTGAAAAATAAAAATTGATCTTTGTTTTGAGTGATAGCAATGACATAAGCAAAATATATAATGGAGCAAAAAAACAGAAATAGAAAGTAAGAGAAAGAAACGGGACATTAAAGCAAAAAAAGAGAGAGAAAAATACAAAAATTAGCCACATGATTTCTCATAATAATATGCGCATAATAAATTTATAATCGCATGTATTCCATATTAAATATAATATTAATAATTAAATTAAATAAATCCAAAATCTTAATGAAGCCATTAATATTTTTCATGTGTTTCTCTTTATTCTAATTTTTTCATGGATCTTACACTAGTTATCTACAAAAGACAACTAATGTCTCTATTTAACCCCTTTTTTTTTTAGAGAAAATTGTTCCAAAAAATGGTTTTCTTTAACAATATAATTGATTTATAAAAAGCAAATAATTTTTTAAATCATCTTCTAAAAGAATGTTATCAACAAAAAGTGATGGCTTTTGTTAGAATAAAAGTCTGGTATCCTATGATTTTAATTCAGTGCATAAAACAACCTAGTATAAACATGATTATGTTTCGTCTAAAAGATGACGCCCTAACTCTACAATAGATGTTGTAAGATGGAATTGTTTCTTCTAACAAATGATATAACACTAGGAAATCTTGTTTTACCTTTGACATAGCACAACATGTGTCTGAAAGATAAACACATAGAAGTAGCTAACCTTGTATTATACAGAAACATATAAACACTTATTCTGTATTGTAGGGAGTGCTTATTCCTCCCATCTACAAATAAATCTGTTAAGAAAAGGAAAAGTCACATCTAAAGGTCGCTAGGATAAAAATTTAAAACTATTTTTCTTCAACAATTTCCTAAATCATGCATTGTCAATTCTTAAAGAACTATTTACTTTGCACAATGCTACACTTAAACTAATTCATGGAAAGATACAATGGCCAAGAAGAGATAAGTACATACACTTATTGGGATGTTACTAAAGAAGAAAATAACAATTATTATTGCATAGAGTGTGTAACATCCCGTCAGGATATTACTGATTTTTAATAAAATAAGGAAATAAATTAAAATACGCTACATTTAATAATACCTAATTTTCCCAAAACGCGGAAAAATTTAAACTTTATTAAATAATTAAACAGTATTCAAATCGATAAATCACCAAAACAAAATGTTATAATAACACCCATAAGGGTTCACAACTTATTTCAAAACCAAAGAAAATTAAAACATAAGGTTTCTCGAGCTATCCTGCATCAACATCATCTGCATCAACATCATCTGCTCACGTGTACCACGCACACGATCATCGCCAAACACAAACAGATAGGGTGAGCTTAATAGATAAAGCACATGAAATTATATACACATATATAACATATCCATATACCACACAATCATTCAAAAGAGCTTCCAATCTTTAAGTTCTACCACCTGGCCATAACCAGGTCATTCGTGTTCTACATCTTCTAGTGATTACTTCAAGATGACTTGCTGCCATACCTATCGGCCACAAATGATAGAGCACGTGCGGGAACCTTTCCTACGGATCATACACCGTAGCGCCAGGTGGAGTTCCCAAATGCGAACATAGTTCGCAACGTCCCAAGACTACCAAACTCGTTAGTCAACCACTGAGGAGGGCAATCTATCTGGACCCATCCGTATTGGCCACAACCAGCACACTCACACTGGCAACACTCGCCAACCCGAGCCACAACTCAAGGGTTCCTCGTGTTCATCCGCCATCCTGAGCCACAACTCAAGGGATGCTATTCCGAGCCACAAATCAAGGAACACCAGTAATCCTACCTTTAAAGCATCACTAAAAGCCTTGTAGATCACGCCTACGGAGTCAACAACTCAAGGCTGCAACAACAAAATTGCCTGGCGGGGGACACGTGCCACCAGGCGCTGCTAGCTCCCAGACCGCCTAGCGGGTGTCGCGTACCGCCAGGCGCCCAATGCCTCAGAAACAACATTCACAACAACCACCGCCTGGCGGGACAGTCCACACCGCCAAGCGCCAACACTCTAGTAGCCCACTGTTTCTACTTCTATCGCCTGGCAGAACCTCCCTTCCCGCCAGGCGTCACTCGCACTAGGTTCCTTTGTATCCTCGCTATCGCCTGGCGGTTGGTATATTACCGCCAGGAGCCATGACAATGTTTGCGCAAAACTGGTTTCTCTTCTAGCCCAGACACAATTTCTCTCCAATTACTCATCTGGTCTTTTCCCCAGGATCATATAACTTAGTTGGATACTAACGATAGCGAGGTTTAATTACCATCCTCTAGTTGATAACATTCCATATCCTCCTATTACTTCACATTTTCAAACCTAAGTTTCCACATTTCCACCCTATCATTATCCTTTTAGCCCTTGGTCTTAAGCTAATGCCATCCTATTACTCCTGTTATGGAATACTATTCATTGGCCAGCACCAGAAATCTTGATACCACATTGCTTATCATATACCCCATTGGAAGAAATGCCTAATTCTAATCCATACTATCAAACCAAATTTTCATCCATTCAACTCTCCCTATACATATGTTAAAGCCCTGTTCCTCGTCTCACTCTTCCTTTGCAATTTTGGGTTTTGTTATTGTATTATCAATTTCACACCTACCATTACTAGTCTACACTCTATTAATTCTGGACCATTCCAACACATCTCCTAGTCCATATAATTTTGTAACACAAGTTTTACCGTATAGGGAGCCCCAATCAATTTCTCTACTCCACACTTATATCCCATATGAGCTGAAATTCTATCCACCAACCAAAATGCACCAAGAACTCCAACACCTGCATCCTGATAGGGCGCCTGGCGGCAAACTGAGAACCGTCAGGCTGTTCCTGCATTTTTCCAGGAACACCTATTTCTCCAAGCTCTGCGAACCCTAAGACATGCGTGCAACCATGATTTCAGCCCATTTCTCACCCCCATATCTTAAAATTCTCAACCCAATTGCATTCTTTCAATTATTCCCTACAATTATTTTCTTTGAAAATTATAGTCCTAAGGTGTTCAGACACAAACATCCCCCAAACTTTACAACATAACACTGTTTCATTCGATTTAACCATCCATCACATGGAATTCAAAGACAATTCCACATCAAATCTTCCCCCACGAGAAACCCAAGTTTTTCCTTTATCAAAACCACCCCAGAACCCCGACATCATCAAATCCAAACCAAAAAGGGTCAACGTCGCCTGGTGATTCGATAGTCACCGCTAGGCCCTTCATAAAAACCTAGAAAATTGGGTACAGGCCATGTGTCGCCTGGCGGCTAGGGATGCGCCGCCAGGCGGTCCCTTCGCAGGAACCCAAAACCAGCATACAAATAACGTATCTTCAAATCAAACATATACATTCTATAATCATACAATTACGCATAAAAACTCAGACAGAACGTGGTTCAGCTCCCCTAACCTGGATCCTTTTACTTAAAAGTGAATTACTTGAGTGCTTGCAATGATCACCAATGACCTCCCTTTTTGGCTTCCTCTCAATTCAGTTTCAATTCTACACTAAACCTCACCACTCTCCAACTTTCGTGCTTTGTTTCTGGGTATAATTTAAGCCTTGCAAAACCTTTCCTAATACCTCACTTTTGTCTTTTAAATGGTGCCTTAAAGCTAGATCAATGATCAAAAACGAAAATGCCACTTAATTGATTGTTAATGGCCATTCATTGTCCCATTATGGGCTGTTTTACAGCCACTATTGGCTACTAGTTCCTCTAGGGTTTACATTAACCTATCACATTCAAGCCAAAGCCAAAAATAATGTTTAATTTAGGTTCTCCAAGGCTTGAACCCATAACCACACCAATGCCAAGTCAATGTTAAACCATCATGCCAATTCATGTTTCATGCTAACTAATACAATTCAAGCATTATATCATGAGAAACGTGATTAATCATATCATTAAAACAATAATAATTAAATAACACATAAACGACATACATAGGACTTGATCCCAAGTCCACTTGAGCTAGTACTTTTCCACATCATACCAATAAGAATTTAATGCCATAAAGGCTTCTACTACCCGCATTTATTAATTAATTAATTATTTAATTAATTAAATTTCGTGGGTCTTACAGAGTGCATTTTGTTGACATGTGAAGCCAAGGTGGTATGCTTCTTGAAGATTTGATGAAGATTTAATGAAGCCCTTTTCAACTATCTTGAAGCTTTTACCATTGAAATAAAGCCTATATTGATGAAGAAAAGGAGATTTGATGATATTCATGTTGATCAAGATTGGAACGTGTGCTCTCCACATAGTTACATCATTAAGAAAGTGTATTTGAAGTTTGTAATTCATATTGTAGACCTTGTAGCATTAATTAAATGTATTTGGTCTTAGGTGTGTCTTTTAATCTGTTGAATGGTTTTTCAACAGGATAAAATGTCTCTTGTAATATATTGAATGGTTTTTAACAGGTTAAAAGGTTGGCTGCAGTAGTCTTAAACTGCAACAAATTCAATCAGTTGATTTATTTTTTAATCGACTGATTTCACTTAAGTCAAGTGAAATCAACTGATTGATTTGGAAATCAACTTGTTGAATTTCGTAACAGTTTGACTATAAAAGTTGTGATTTTCGAAAAAGAGGTGGGTTGATAATTTTTTAGTGCGAAATTGTTATGGAAACTCGTGGAAACTCTCTCCTTCATGATCATACAATTTGAAGTAGTTGAAGATTGATCTTAGATAAATTTTTAGAGCTTTTGGCTTGGTTTGAAGCTTGGAGAAAGTGGTTTGTGGTAGGTTGGGATGTGCTATCACTGAGGTTTGATCTTTCTTAAGCTTTGTGTGTGTGCCTGGTGGTTTTTCAGGTGTGCACGAGGGTTCTTGCTGTGCTGGTGTGACTCTTGTGTGATTCAAGAGTCTTTTGTGAGGTTTTTGCATATTTTTAAACTGTAAGCGTGGATACTTTGTAAATCATTTGAAATAGTGCAAAGTCAAGCTCAGGTTGCCTTGACAAACTGGATGTAGCTTAGGTTTGAGTGAACCAATATAAAAATCTTGTGGTCTCTTCTCTTCTCTAACCTTTCTCTCTTGCATATTCATTTTCAAGTTTAAAGAACTTGTGTTTTAATAATCATGTTCTTGTATGTTTTCATGACATCTGTAGCATTGAGCATGTTTGCATAATCATTTAGAACTTGTCTTGATCATTCTTGTGCATTGTTCCTAGTTTAAAACTGAAATATGCATTTCTGCATTTTTCCTAGTATTTTAGTCGACTGTTTTTCTATTTCAATCGGTTGATTATAACATAACAGAATTGTTTAGTAAAATCAATCGATTAACTCTGTTTTTGATCGATTGAAAGTATACAATTCAATAGTGTTTGCATCCTAACTTGGTGATCTAATTGATTCAATTAAAGGTGGTTTTTAGCTTTCAAAGATAGCCTAAATTTTTAACTAGCCAATTCAACCCCCTTCTTGCCATTTCAACCATTTCAAAACTAACACATTTAACATATCCATCACTATCAAGCTCATCACATAAAAGAAAGACATTTGAAAGAGCTAAAGTTACCCAATGGCCAAAAATGATTTCACAATGAATACTTTCTTCAAATCCAATATAAAGCAACTCAAGAGGAAGAAAAAAAGATATAAACTAAATTGTATAGTTCATAAACACAAGTGAGTCTTCAGGGCCAACAAAAAGCTTCATAGAAGAATATTATTCTTGTTCAGTTGGCAAGCTAGAAGAGAGAATAAGAAATCCCATATACACCAACAAATTATCACGTTATCTAGTGCAAAACTTTATGGTCCTTGATCACCCTTCAATGAGGTGGTTAGAATGTTCTTTGTTGTATAGTCATATTGGGCAAGCTTCTTTTCTTCCATTGTCCATTAATTCCATGTCTTGTCAAGCTGTTTGTCATCAACATGTTTAAGAATGTATGATCCATTCATAATTGCACCCCAAATTCCTAGGTTAATTGATTCAATGAAAATTTCATACATATTTTTCAAAATGGATAGTTTATACCACTAAACATAGGAAGCCCATGTATAGAAGCACCTTCTACAAAATGAAGTTTGTTTTCAGCCATGTTTAAAAAATAGTTTAGGATCAAACTTGAATACATTTCAAGATCCCACTCTTGATACATCTAGTTTATCAGGACAACCTGAACCTGATCATGCACTATATTAAAAGAATTACAGAATCTGTAAAGATTACACTTTTGAATTAAGCAAAAACACTAAGATTCTTGAATCCCATAAGAATATTAAACCCTACACTACAAGGTCCCACTTGTAGACTTGGAATCATACTAGGAAACATTTAGAAGCACAAGAACAACCAAACCTTGGTGATGGCTCTCCCTAGCCAACCGAAACGTGTTCTTCTAGCTTCAAAACAAGCAAAAATTTTCTCTAAGATTCAAAGATCTTCAATCACAAGCTACACACTGTGTAATCTAGAGAGATAAAATTTTCCAAATTGGTTTCACTATTTTCGTGCTTAGAAATCTCAAGTGTTACTCGACTTTTTGAAAAACGAGTTAATATAGTTTGGTCATAAGTGAATTCAAAAGGTTTATTTATATGTATAGTTTGTTGATTTCTCTTGACTTAAATGAAATCAGTTGATTGTATAACGATTCAACTAATTGAATGTATTCATACGAAAACTATATGCATAAGCCTTTTAACCTTTTAAACCCTTTTTAAAGATTGAAAATGACAAACACACGACAAAAGACATCTACATTATGTCGTACAATGTACAAGTAGAGTTCAAACATCAAGCTTCTTGATCTTTCCGTGATTTCCAGATTCACCATACCCCAAGCTTCATCCTCAAGGAATCTCATCAATTCTTCATCATTCACACATGATCTCATGCACTTACTCTATCAAATCCATGTACTAAGGTTACCTGTGCTAACAAATATAATGTGTATTCTCGTTTCCTTTTAATCTCTTTATATTGCATTTTAACGTTATCTACACTAACTTAGAAGTAAATCAATTAAGCATTAAGGCTACATCTGTTGGACATCATCAAATGCCACTGTCATCAATTGGTTATTTAACATACAAAAGTATCATTTGAATATTTCCTATAAAATGCCTAAAAGATGTTAAAAACATAATTCAACCTCTCTTCTTATGTTTTCTTGTCTTCACGAGTTATTACCTATTTGTTTAACTACAATTATTCTTCCTTTCTGGATTCCTCCAAATGTTATACTCATAAGATAAACTTTTTTTTTGTCATGTGTCATAAGTATCGTGACCCTGGTATGTGTGGTGTTGTTAAACATACATGCAAGAGGAATTATTTTTTGTTAAGGTACTCAAGTGGACTTGTTTCCTTGGTCCTTTGATATTAGTGTGTAGTATGTGATTCTTTCTTAGGAATGTCACTATACAATGTAGAATAAAATGTGTGATTTTTCTTTTGATAAGGATTGTCGTCCTTATGGCCTATTTCCTTTTTATTGTGGGTTTTCCTTGGCGTTCTTATTAGAATATAAGGTCTATATCCCCATAAAAATTTGGGAAATGGCTTTCCTCAATATTGTTTTTTCTACTAGTAGATTGTTTACTATTTTTTTATCTACTGGGGATAAACACTCAGGAAACATTTCTTTTTTAAGCTTTCAAAATTTTGTACTTTGATTTCCATAATTCTATTTTATGCTTTCATTTTCTTTGTATAGTGTTTGATATGTGTGGTTTAATTTGATAGTTTCTTTATTAAGATTGTTTGATGGTTTAAACTTAATTATCAAAGCTTAGAGTTTTTGATAGTTTTGAAATTTGTCTCAATACTTTTATAAGCTTTCAAAATTTGAAAAGCAGTATAAATAATTTCATTGCATTGATAAAGACAAGACCAAAACCAAAACACGGAAGAGCTTTCCCTTGTAGATGTTTTTTTAATGATAAATAAACAAAACTTTTATTGTGTGATATAACTTTCTCGATTGAATGTGTGAATCATGAATATAAGGAAAATTTTCATCTTATATTAAGAAGCATAAACCATCACTACCTTGACAAATTCTTTTAGAGTTTTCAAAAATGTTTTAAAAATACTTTATGAGCATTTTAATCAATTATCCCTTATAATTGTCAATTATCTTAAGTTGGATAATTGAATTATCATTCATAGTAATCGATTAATATTTGATTAAGGCAAAATGTTTCAAAGAATGCTTTAACTAATTATCAATTCATTCTTGCTATAATTGTTATGTGTTGATTTCAAATGTTTTCAAACCTTTCTTTAACTGAAAATCAATTAGATTTTAATATAATTGATTATTGTTTCATTCGTTTTAACTTGTCTTAACCTCTCTTTAATATGAAGACCTCAAAACATATTAATAAGAAAATCCTTTAAGAGAGAAACATTTAAGTTCACTGGGTGATTTCATAAAGTGAAAAAAGATTTTAGCTCTCCTATAAAACCTTAGAACACTTACACAAAATATGTAAGCTAGTATTTCTTGAAAGTTTTTTTTTGTTCTTCACTTGAGTCTCGAGTTTTCTTATATAGCCTTAATGAATTAAATCATTGCTTCAAGTTATTCTTTATATCATAATCTTTGCTAATTTCTTGAAATCAATGTTTCATGACTTGATTACCATTTGTACCAAGATGAAACATAAGGTTGCATTACCATAGATGTTGCAAAGCTTAACATAGAATTTTTTTTAATATATGCAATAAACGTGTAATATGACTCAATCCAATAAATCCCTTTGCATTTCTTTTGTTTCCTTTCTTAATTCAATATGAACATTCTGAAACATTTGTTTCTATTTATGAATTGCACTTGAATGTAAGGCAAATTTTATAACTTGAATATATAAACTTATCAACTATACTTTTTTTTTTAATTCTAAATAACATTTATGATTATGATGAAGGATTATCTTGTTTTCTTTTAGAGTTATGAATATGGTGAAGTTATTTAAGAAAGCTTTTTGAAAATTCCCACTGGACATTAAGATAACAAGCTATCTAGATGTGAAGGTTCATTTCTCAAG
>Ga0099822_1004642_pt1 | contig 17910 bp, 12 predicted proteins | sample CowpeawhiteBW_FD_76839 | JGI IMG/M metagenome (GOLD analysis project Ga0099822, IMG submission 76839) | Root nodule microbial communities of legume samples collected from California USA - Cow pea white BW | ecosystem: Host-associated > Plants > Roots > Nodule | place: USA: California | collected...
AAATAATATAAATATATATATATAGATAATATATATATATAATTTAAATAAATAAAATATATATTTTTAAAAATAAATATAATAAATATATATATATATATATATATATATATATATATATATATATATATATATATTACTTTAACTTTTTCAAATAATTGAATTTTAATATTGTTTCAGGTTTAGTTAAGACAAACTCTACACGAAGAATTTAGTTAACTTTTATCTTCATTTTCATTTTATCTTAAAATCATGGTGGTAAGAAGTGACTCATTGTAACTTTAAATAAATAAAAAATGTTATATAGATAAGAGAAGAACATTTTAATATATTTTTACAGGTGAATATGTTTTTCGATAGTTATACCATTAATAAGTGTGGATCTTCGTCCGATAATTTCACCTAAGGGATTGGGAATAAGATAAAACGATTGTATTCTAATCTTTTTAGCAAGTCAATTTTCGGGAACGAGGCCTAAAAAAAGAGCATTATTTTAAGATGCATACTTATGATAATTTTTCATTTGTGAATTGTGTAAATTTTTGCATTGATATACATAAATTAAACTTTGTTAAATAGGTCCAATTTAGCTATTATTCTAATAAAAACAAAAACTTTAATAGTTAAACAGTGTCAATGTAAAAATATTAACTAGAATTAGTGGAACGCTATCGCGCATATGTATGATTTTTTAAATATGCATAATATTATATTAGTAACAGGTGATAATATTATAATGTTATTAAGTTGATATATATATATATATATATATTAAAATTATATTTATTAAAAATAAAGTAAAATATATCAGAACAGATAAAAGAATAACCATTAATAAATAAAAAAGAAGAAAAGAAACAGAGACATCTGATTTTATAAAAAATTTGTAAAAATAACGATCAATTTTTAAAAATTTAATAAATTATTATATTTAAAGGATAAAATCGATATTTTAAAAAGTGAAAAAAAAGAAATCCTTTATAGATTAGAATTAATTTGATTTTCACAATATTTATTATTTGTTATAAAAATAATAAATCATCATCAGGTAATTTTGATTGAAAAAAAAAACCATGGATAGCCTATATTTTTCATTTTCAAATAAAACGGAAAGTTTTGTCAAAGACGCAAATCGGGTATATATAAGGAACAGTCAATGATTTAGGGAAACCCGACCCGGTGGAATATGGCGGGAAAATCGCCTAGGGTACAAGAGCATAGAGAAGAAAGAAACTGTATCACAAATTTTCGTCAACACTGTTTCCTTTGTTTCGTTGATTGAAGAATGGATACCAACGGCAGTTGGGACGAGGACGAGGACGAAGAGTTCGAGTTCTCAAGAAACTATTTTCTGGCGAAGGAGCTTGCTTCCTCGGCCAAAAAATCGAAGCAAAAACTCACAGACATCGACGTTGTTGACGAACAGGTATCACTCATAATTGTAATTTTTAAAATGATGTTCCATTCCCCTTCATTATCCTCCCCAATCACTGTGCGATTTCACAATTTACCAGGAATTGAGGGAAGCTGCATCGCGAATTCAACCCAAGCATGAAGACGAGATCGCTCTCTTATTGGACTCCTATAAAACTATGTACCCTGAATGGCTTTTGGCGCTAAGGTTCGTTTGAATGTGGTTTTATTTTTTCCAAAAGTGAATTTTGTTTTTTTTTTCTTATTTTTTGTTTTTTGTTTTTTGTTACATGGATGATTCAGGTGTGGTTTCGGGCTTCTAATGTATGGATTTGGATCTAAGAAGACTTTGATTGAAGATTTTGCTTCGACGGCTCTGACTGAGTATTCTGTAGTTGTTATTAATGGATATCTTCAATCCATCAACTTAAAACAGGTTTGTTTTTTTTTTCTTCACTAACTTTTTTCCATTTATATGATATGTTTGAATAGAACTCTTTCTGTTGTGTAAAAAGAAGGAGAAAAGTAAAAGACCAAACTTAGGCATTATTTGTTTACTATAAAGCATTTGTTGTAAGATTTGTCTGTCTCTAGAGCATATTTGCAAGTGTTTTTCTCCTTAGCAGATTTTTTTATTTATTTCTAAATGTCTGGTTCCTGAGCACTCGAGTAGAACATGTGAAGAAAACAGAAGAGGATGATGAAATATCCTCCAGTTCTGCTTTTGTTTTTTAAAATGATTTCAAAACTTAAATACACACTCTGGATGGGAGATTGGCTGTTAAGCACTGTGGAATTGTTTTACAAAACAATTTTTTTAAGAAAAAGTGAGAATAGAATCAAACATGCCCTTATATTTTGCTCCTTAAGCATATTTGGAACTGTTCTTCAATTAGAATTTCAGTTTCACTTTGCATTAAAAAATAAAATAGGTTACTAAGGTAAAACTCTAAATCAAATAGGAGAACAACACCAAAAGCACGCAAGGGAAGTCTTGTTCTATAGTAAATGCTTGTATGAAGTTGATGAGTGTGATGTGCCCTTCTAAGCATGTTCTTCTCGTCGTGCATCACTAATACATTATATGTTTTCTTAAAATATATTAGGCTATGATAACTTTAGCTGAAGTTCTGTGGGACCAAATAAAAACAAAACGAAGGGTTTCACATCGGGAATTGCCAAAGAACCAATATAATTCTCAATCAATGGAAGAACTTCTCACATTCTTGGATCAAGCAGAAATAGATGATGTTGATTTTTTTGTTTGTGTCGTTATTCACAATATTGATGGACCTGGATTGAGGGACTCTGAAACCCAACAGTACCTTGCTCGACTAGCTGCCTGTGCCCGTATTCGCATTGTTGCCACTATTGACCACGTCAATGCTCCACTGTGTAAGTATAGTCAGCAGTGTTACTCTGTCTTTGCAGAATGTTTTATCTCTTGTAAATTGTAATTTGTAAGTGTTATCTTGGATGTGCCTTAAGCATGGGTATAGTTATATATTATTATTTCAAGGTTTATTTTGTTCTGCTATATTTTCTATTTGTGGTTCATTGAGTGCTTGAATAGAACTTGAATGATGCAATATTAATTTGCAAATAAAGGTATAAATGCCTTTGTAAATGAAATGCTATAACTTTTTTTATCTATACTGCACATTCTTAGAGGTCGTCTGAGGTTCTGATCATATTTCATATGTTTAACTGACAATAGGACTAACTAATATCACCCTTTCATAAAGTTGAAGAATCCAAACACTTATTGGTCATGGTACATAAAATTGAAACTGTTAATAACGTGCACTTCTTTGAAGTTGTTTGTAGGTAAAAGAAAATGATCAGGTAATAAAATTTGGAGTCCGCTGTCTGAGGAAAAGATGGTTAAATAATTCATGGGTTTGGTCATGTGAGAAGAGGACCTGCAGAAATGTTTATAAGAAGAGTCGATCAAGTGGGGAGTAGTCCAATATTTAGAATTAGAGGTAGTGGAATACCTAACGAAACTCGGTAGAAACATTGAAAAGGACTTCTTAGATATAAATGGCCTCTTTGAAGACCTGATTCTGATATAATACAAGGCTGTGGGAAGTTTTTTATGTCTTTTTAGCAATAGAAATGACGGATATTTCACTTAAAGGTTTTTTGTAGTCTCTGTCTATTGCTTAACAATTTCATCTTCTGATGCAGTTTGGGACAAAAATATGGCCCACACACAGTTCAATTGGTGCTGGTATCACGTTCCTACTTTTGCCCCTTACAAGGTTGAAGGCATGTTTTATCCTATGATTCTTGCTCATGGCAGTGCCAGCCAAACTGTCAAAACAGCCACAATAGTTTTGCTAAGTTTGACACGTAATGCTCAGAGTGTATTCAAAGTTCTTGCTGAACATCAACTCTCTCACCCTGACGAAGGCAAGTTTATATCATTTACTTGGATTTGTTGTTCTTTTCAAACCCAAGATTTGTCAAATATTTTTCTTTATTTTATAGGAATGCCAATTAGTGATCTCTACTCAGTGTGTCGAGAACGTTTCCTTGTTAGCAGTCAAGTTACCCTGAACTCTCATCTAACTGAATTTAAAGACCATGAGCTGGTCAAGATTAAAAAGCATTCTGATGGTCAAGATTGCTTGCACATCCCACTGACAGCAGAAGCACTTCAGAAAGTGGTGCTTGAGATCAATTAGTGAATTCAAATGAAATTGAATGTGGAAGCAAACTAGTTAAATGGAAAATTTCCACTATTGGATGATTAAGCAGGCTCTGTTTATGAATCAATGATAACCATGGAGATTTAGGTCAAATATGTCTGTCTCCTCAAATTGAAGGTTGTAGGATTGTTGAATATCACAAGTTTTAGGCGGAGAACAAAGGTGATACTCATAGGATGTTGTTCTTAACTTTGGGAAAATGTATAAAAGACAATGGTTTATTAAATAAGTTATTTTGGTAACTCCAAATTGAAATTGGTACTTCCAAAAGTTTTAATCTTTTTGATATTCAATGTTTAGTAAATATATTAATTTGGTCCTGCAATTGTTATTTCTACATTAAAAATATTGACATGTTAATTTTGATAACATCTCACACACAAGTAATACAGATTTTGGAGATACTAATTTTAATACATAATAATTGTGTAGATATCATTGAAAAACAAGAGACAATTATAGTGTGGCTACAGCCACGTTCTCTGCCGTGGTAATAAGACGTGGAATTTGAAACAAAACAAGAAAAAGAAAGAAAAAACAAGAAACGCGTCCCATTTGTGAACATTGTTGGATGGGGGCAACATGTCAAGAGAGCGGAGACCATGTGTTTTGGAATCCAAATCACACATAACGTGGGAGGATGTATTCATTAATGAATTATTAATTCATGGTTTTGACACGGTCTCACCCTTACCCTGCATGGCAATATAATCACCTGCATTTTCATGGAAGACATGTATTACCAAACCATTGTTCGCACATTAATAAGCAGAAAAAACATGATTCAACCCCTTGGTTTTGGCTTATGATGTCTGAAAGCAGCAGAAGCAATGAATGAGGTGTAGTGAGCTGTACCCAATACGCGTATTTGAAATTTTGATGGCAACACTTGCTTGAGAATGTGGAAGTTTACAGCTTCCAAAAAGCACGTTCAAGTCCAAGCCTTTCTGGCTTGACTAGTTGGTGGAGCATCTTATACGCCTAAAAGTAATAAAAAAGAAGAATATCATAACTTTGGGTTCGGGTCTACCCTCTTCATCTCATCCTCATTATAATGCGTTACAGAAGGATGGAATCACAAAAAAAAAAAAAAATTAGTAGACAATTTTATTTATTGCATGGTTAGCAAAAAACACTAACCTTTTATGAAGAAAAAATGTCTAATTTCTGTTATTAATACTTGTTTAGAGTTTAGTCTAATAAAAAAATAAAGGGTTTAAATATGTTTTTGGTCTATTAACTTTCAATGAATTTTGAAATTATACTTTGGACCAATTTGGTCATTTATCTTTCGAAATACGTGGATTTAACTCTTTTAATCAAATTTTGTTAAGTTTATTTGATGTTTCGCACGTATTTCATGATTATATTTAAGTTATTTATATTGTTTGACATATTTTTGCTTTAATATTAAGTCAAATACTATTATGAAACACGCTTGAAATGTTAAATAAATTTAACAAAATTTGATTAAAAAAACTTAATTCACGTATTTTCAAATATCAAACACTAAATTAGTTCAAAGTTTCGAAATGAACTATTCAAAATTCATTGAAAGTTAAGAGTTAAGAGACTAAAAACATATTTAACCCAAAAATAAATATCATATATCTTACTAAAAATGCTTCTCATACCACTGAAAACCTTTTTAAGAAATTACCATTCGATATTACGATATTCATTTGAAAGTAACTAATTTTATTTACCGTCAAGTTTACAAACCCTACTTTTTTGGGACACTGCCCCTGTTCTCTAAAAAGCATAGCCATGACTGTGTGAGATGAGCCATGAAAAGTTGGTTGGTACAAACTTCAGCTTCAGCACATAAACCACGGCTCCGCAAAATTAGACTATCAAAAGCATAAAAAGCACTAATAAAAGTTAAATAGGTATAAAGAATAATATTTGCAAAGCTTTTTCTGTGGGAAAAATTTAGAAAGTAATTTAATTTTCTACAATTTGTAAAGTATTTTATGATAAAAATATGTGAAAATTTTAAAAAGCATAGGCGAATAAAATAATTTAATTACTTACAACTAAATAAAGTTAAGCTTGGTTTAAAATTTGAAATCCTTAATACTCTTCCTTATCTCTTTTATTTGGATAAGAAAATTTAAATAATTCCAAAAAAATTAAATTCATAAGTTATGAATAACTAGGAAAAGGATTATCTTCCTTCTTCGAATGTTTATTTGGATAAAATAATTAAAATATGTTATATTTTAATTAAAGTAATTAAGTTTTCATTAACATAAAAATTCATTTTAAAATGCAAAGTTTAATATTAAATTTTTCTAAAAAAAGAAATATTAGTTTATTTAAAACACTAAAATAATATTTAATAATTCGATTTTGTTAATACTGGAATATATTTAATAATTTGAAAATATAAATATTAATATGTTTTTATATTAGTATTGATCCATTTAAAAAAGAAAATGTGAAAATCATAATTATCGTATATAACATAAAGTGAAATCCATTGGTAAATATAATTTAGTCCGTAATTGGAATATAAACATGTAAAATCACTTTCGTAGTGTATCTGTTAATGGGGTTTTGTTTAATGTGTGTTTTGCAATCGATTATTATTCAATTAATAAGTTTTCAACATTTATTTTAATCATATTCAACATATTTGTTGTATAAAAAAATAACCAAAATGTTCTACAACTAAAGAAAATGATACATACACCAAAAAGAAAATTATAATAGTTATCTACTATTATAAAATCTCAAGATTTATACCATTTATATAAATGTGATTCAGCATTCTTGTATACACATCTCTTTTTCAATTTTACTTTTTAATAAGTAACATTTTATTTTTTACATTAAAATAATTATATTATTGATTTTTATTTTAATTATAAAAAGTCAGAGTGGACGGATTGACCAATTAGTCCATTTTTAATTAAAAATTAAAATAAAAAATAATTTCAAATTAATTTTTTAAGATGAAAATATGCAATAATATTATAATTTAATTTATTGACATTTTTAAATTAAGTTTTAATTATTAATTATAATAGGATAATTTAACATATAAGTGTAATAACTATTTTAATTTATTTAATTAAAAACATTAATTAATCAATTAAAAACTTAAAAAATATTTATATGATTAAATATATTTTTAATGTTATTTTGGTGGGGTGGGTCACAAAATGTAGTCCGTTTTGTTACGGTGATTCGAACTTGCTCTATCTACTCGTTTTTGACAGACCAATTACAAGTTGAGTCAAAACGAGTTACACTTGTCATTCCTACTCTTAATTATAATGGTGAATAATCATGTCTTTAGCACACCAACCCATTATATCATCCAATTTGAAATTGTTTTGAATTGATTATATCTAGCCTTTTTATAAGACTTGAAAACAACAATAAATAAGTCAATAATATTATGAACAACTACAAATGTGTTTTGAATAATAAAAATATAAAATAAATTATTTACATTAACATACTCATCTCATACTCAATAAAATTCATAATGGTCAAGGATGTGACTAACAACTCTATACCATGATCTCCAAAGTTTATTTCATTGGACTTTGAAGTAGATGGTAATACTACAACTATAACATTATATATAACATTTTTTCAAGTTTTGTTGCTCTTTGGTAGAAATCACGGAATGGAAAAATAACTTCAAACAAAAACACATCTACGAATAAGAATAAAAAACAAAATAAAAGCACATAACTCCAACGTGATTTGACACCTCGAAGCCTACATCTACGAATACTCAACAAAAGTATTATTACTTCACATACAATTTTTCTAACAAAAACTGCAAACCTTCATACAAATTTTCTAAAAAAAATTGCAAACATTCTCATGCAATTTCCAAAAAAAAAATTGGAAACCTTTTAATGTATTTTTTTTTTTGGAGAAAATTGCAAACCTTCTAGTGCAATTTCTCAAGACAAGATTGGAAACACTCTGATGACGTACAACAACTCAAACTTCCCATACATTCAAGAAACTTATTGAGTTATGGTAGTCATTCTCAAATCAATTATTCATTTTTATAATAGCTTTCTTCTACAACCTTTCTTCATATTACTTTACGTGGGACTTTGGTGAACATCCACTTACCAACCAACACATCTCCATTTACTACAAGTCTCACATGCTTTGAAACAAACATTTGACACATTGCCAACCGATATGCTCCTTTAACATACGTCTACGTCATTGTCACTGACAACTTACAGATGCTCAAGGTGCAATCCATCACCAACATCATCTCGGTCAAACTAAACTAAACTACACATGCATCAACAAAGTCATTGCATAAAAAAGAAATCATCAAGACTAACCTCTCTCCAAAGACACAACACACGCAACATTGATTACGGTCAACATTTTAAAATACTCATCTTCCTCAATTGATCAAAAGTTAAAATTTTATACTATTGTTGACAATCACACAATAAAAAAAAAGTAATATCTTCAAACACAAACACAAATAAGAGCATAAATCTAAATTAAAGCACATAAGATAATTTGGTATTTCACTAAATAATCCAAACATAATTCAAACATAACAATAAGTTATCAAACTCTTTTGACATAATTCAACGAATAAACTTATCGTTTTAATCATTCATATTAAAACTTATTTAAGTAATATTTTTATTAATATTTGAGAAATTAAGTTTATAAAATAAACTAATAATAGTATAAACATATATTTTTATTTTTAAGAGCAGTTAATTTTAAATATTACTGAAAAATTTTAACTTTAAGGCATTATCAATTATTTTTTTATTCATTTCAATTAGAACTTCTTTTACTGAATATTTTTTTTTTATATTTAGCTAACAAATAATTTCAAGTAATATTAACTAAAATATATAACTTATGTTTTTAAATAATTGAATATTATTTAATATTAAATTCATTTTTTAGTTGGTGGTAGCTAAAATATTTTATAAAAAATATAACAAATTTAAATTATTTTATTTAAATAAAATATTTAAAATAAAAATTATTCAAATTTGTTACATTTAAATTTCTTTATAAAATTTATTATCCAAATACACTCTCACTTAATTTTTGTTTGGCATGACTATGATTTTTCACGAAAAAACTATTATCTCAAGTTGAGTAATACAATCAAAGGTGATACAAGTAATGTAATTATATATTAGAAACTCTCAATATTAAATATCTGTTTAGTTCACAACCCGCAAATTCTTTAGTTCAAAACACAATAATTAAGCTAGAACAATCCTGCATTACTTAATTCATATTAAATTAATTTGATAAAAAATATGAAATATATATATATATATATATATATATATATATATAATGAAATTAATTATTTTATCCCTATTCATATTTACTTTAAATGTTTACCTTTCATCTATTTAGTTATGCAATCATGTTTTTGCTTTTTTTTTTTACGGATAATTCCTTGTTCCAAACAGCCTGACACATAACACTAAAACACAAAAGCACTTCAGTCAACGCCACAACCGTGATTATTTCTGAAGAAACTTTTTTCTAATCCGGCCAAATAAACTTTTGATGTGTACATTAATACATACTTTTCCAAGAAGGTTGTGTCTTGCATGACACCCTATGCCAAATGGATTTCTGCCAAATAAGTCCTTCTGGCCTTAACTGGCGCCAATTCGGATAATAAAGCAACAAAAACAAAGCAATCAAAAGCACGTTTCCGAACCATTATTATTATTATTTTTCATTTGATTTGATTATAAGGAATCACGTCAGAAGCAAATTTAGGACCAATTCAGCCTTCAAACTGTCCAAGAATTCAGTACACAAGTCACAACAATCCACATAAACATTTTTCTTTCACTTGAATATTTTTTTCATTCTCTTAAAATATAAACATGCATTTTAGAAAATCTATAATTTTGTTCTAATATATAATTTTTCTAATTTTTTTATTTGATTGAGTTTTTTTGACGGTACACTAAATAAATATTTTACTTTTAGAATTAGTTAACCCAAATAAAAAAGATAAATAATTAATCTGAAATACCGTGCATCACTTGAAAACAAAAATTAAACATTTAGATTAAAAGGAGTATTATTAGATTAAAACAAATAAAATCGAATCCTAATTTTATATCAAAATTTATGAATTAAAAATATATTTAATCATATCGATAAACTTAAATAGTGGATATATAAATATGAATCCTCTAATAATCTATAAAAAAACTAATATCACATTTTTTAAGAAAATCATTAGTAATAAAGTCCATTTAACTTCATTACAAGAAATGAACACAATACTTCTTTACTTTTTATCTAATCTTTTTTTAAAAAAATATAAAGTTTAAGAAACATAACAATTTTTTATTTTCTTTTTATATTACAAAATATATATATCTGTATATTACCATAAAATTTAAATTATAAATAAATTAAATTAATTTTTTTGAACAAATAAAAATGATGAGTAATATTTAGCAAGTAGGTGCAAGAGAAAGTGAATACTCTCCAATCTCTAAGCTCTGGCTCACACAGAGCCGAGCCAAGTGAAAACGATGCGTTTTTGCCACGTCATTGCATCATGCTTTGTGTAATTTTTCTTCTTCTTTCAAAATGAAATGGTTCATTTTTAAGCTTCTATTTTCCCTTCTCTTTCTTTCTTTGTCTGTATCAACGAAAACCAACAATGGAATATTTGCAGGACATTGGGATCCGTGTTTCTTGATCACACAGAATAATCCAATTCAGCGTGCCTCCACATTTTTGCGTGTGAACCTCATCGCGGTTTTTGTTCTCCACTGTAAATCCTCGATTCCGATTTGCAATTCAAAGATATTCTATTTTCGCCGATTTATTTCTGCCTCATTGACGTATTTCTATCGGTTTAATTGAATCTCTTGTTGCGTTTCTCTTTATCTGCTCGAACAACGATGAACGTTCGAAGTTATTTATTTATTTGTTTATTTGTTTATTAATTTATTTATGTTTTTTCATGTGGTGGTGTTGATATGATTGTTTCCTCACTCTCTTCATTCTGAATGCATTGCGATCTTGATTGTAGCCACATAGGTTTTTCTGTTAATTTGCATGAAAATGTTGGATTAATTGTGAAATATAGAAATTGCCGTTAAAGTTTTGATTTATTTGCTTATTAATTAACGCGCGTTTGTTTGTTTCCTTATTTAGGATTGCATTTAATTGCACGGAATGGAGGAGGTTTAAAGTTGCAAAGGACGTGTTGTTATTGGTGTTGTTGCTGCTCTACTTCTTATAATTGTTGTTGTGGTGTGGTAGAGGTATTTGGAATTTAAAGATTGAGTGGGAGCGAGAGAAATGGCTGCCAGGAGTGAACAGCAATCAGTTCCTCTTTCGGTGCTCCTGAAGCGTGAATTGGCTCATGAGAAAATTGAGAATCCTGAGGTTGCTCATGGTCAAGCTGGCCAAAGCAAGAAAGGGGAGGATTTAACCCTGGTGAAAACAGAATGCCAAAGGATGGTGGGGGATGGGGTGTCTACATATTCAGTTTTTGGGGTATGTTTCTGACGGCCTTCCTTTCCAGATTGAATGACATGTTTTTTATATAGGATTTGAGGCCTGAAACTTGTCACTAGATTTTAATATGATATATCATTCTATGGCACGGGACATTATGAACGAGAGAATCCTTATAATTTCAGGCTTATGAACTTTGACTTATTTTCGTAAATTTATTTAGAATCCATTATGTTGTTTTCATTCTTATATTTGATTTACTTGAGTTTATGGCTGAATTAGACTGTGGAAAGACTTTAGTAAGTTACATATTGATTTTATGGCCACGTTTATGTGAAGGACTGACATTTTCAAGGTGTTTTTGCCTCAGTTTTCATTTTATTTTCCAGATTTGTTTTTGTGTAGTGATTTTAGTTGGATCACAGGAAGGACTATAGCCATTTACCCTCTGAACGTTTATAACTCTTTGCACTGTTATTTATTTATTGTTATTGTTCTTTTTTTCAGTTTTCCGTGGTTTCATTTTCTGATGTAGAGGTTTTACAGGTGTTTGATGGACACAATGGATCTGCTGCTGCTATTTATACTAAGGAGAATCTTCTAAATAATGTTTTAAGCGCAATTCCTCCAGATCTTAACAGAAGTGAGTGGGTAGCGGCATTGCCCAGGGCTTTAGTTGCTGGCTTTATAAAAACTGATAAAGATTTTCAAGAGAAAGGTACGAGTTGTTAATTCCTTTTAGTTTGATTTGTCCTTTGTTAAGTATTTGTGTAAGAGGGAATTCATGTACAGCAACTTCAATATCCATGTTACTATCACTAAAAATATTTATACATATTTCTCACTTGAATTTTCATCCAACGTTTGAAGTTAAAATGTTAAACAATAAATGATAAGGAAAAGCTTTGCCGATATATACGGTGAACATGCTGACCTTATTTTGAAACCTTGGTGTAAATTTCATATTTCTAACCTCTATAAGAAGGTTTGCTACTGGCGCTGCTTGAAAACAATGATAGGTGCAACTTGTGCAGTTTCATACTTTCTTGAGTCTGCTAGTTAAGTGTGTTGTTACCTTTGTGAAAAATATTTACGTAATTTCCCCTTTTTGGAATTTTAATGAATTTTGCTTAGTTTCAGATTGAGAGATTCTAGAATTGAACATACTGAATTCATTTATTGCTTTTGTAACATCTTTCCCAAGTTTTTTTCCCCTAGCTCTTGTTGGGAGAGGGGCGGTAATTGCCTTATGTTGTTAGAGGGGGGTTAATTGGCCATATTGGTAATATTTTTACTTAAGCTTGACCATTAAGATTGTCTAATGCATGATTACTGTTATTTGTTTATTTACATGGACAGTAGAGTTGGCTTAGGAGTTAAGTTAGAGATTGCATCACATGATACACTGCAGTTGCTGGCACCGTTTGATTTGCATCAAACTGCAACATGATTGTGACTACAATTGCACTGCGACCAAGATCTAAAACATAATGCTAGTTGTTTGCATATTTTGTATTAGATTGTTGATAAAGAATGTCATTTACTAATAAAAGTAATTAGTATGGAGTACCTGAGCTTGACTGATGATAGTATTTAAATTTTCCTCTTTGCTATAATGTTTTTTTCAGGACAAAAATCTGGAACAACTGTTACCTTTGTGATTATAGAAGGTTGGGTTGTAACAGTTGCATCAGTTGGCGATTCCCGTTGTGTACTTGAATCTTCTGATGGTGAGATTTATTACTTGTCTGCAGATCACAGGCTAGACACGAATGAAGAGGAGTACGTTGTTAATTGAATGTTTTTTCCTTTTCAACAACTATTTGGAATTTCTCTGTTATAACACAGACTTGCCTTCTTTTACTTACATCAGAAGGGTGCGGATCACCTCTAGCGGTGGTGAAGTTGGTCGGCTAAATACAGGGGGAGGTGCAGAGGTACATTCCGTTTTAATCATGAGCCCTTTTAACTTAAGTGGTATTTACTCCATAATAAGCTTCAACTACGCTCCCTATGGCCATAAAATAAAATAGAGAACGGCTTGTTTTGTATTCGATTCCTTCTATTTTTGGTACATATACTTGCCCTATTACGCTACATAAAAAAGAGGTTAAGAAGTAAACTAGACGAACCTGGAGAACTGAGAGGCAAGGGTACATTGGGTGATAAGACCATATCAACATAAAAGCATAGTACCTCATTAAAACTTCTACAATCTTTTGGGAACACTGTTTAGGTTTTGTACTATACAGACGATATTTGTTGTTTACCAATATTCTCTTTGTAAGAAGTGTTTGTCATACCAATATGCCTGACTAGATTAACTTTTATTTTAGGTTGGTCCTTTGAGATGTTGGCCCGGTGGCTTGTGTCTCTCACGATCTATTGGAGATATGGATGTTGGTGAATTTATTGTCCCTGTACCGCATGTAAAGCAAGTGAAGGTTAGTCACTAACACTACGTCACTTCAAGCAGTTACTTTTGTTGATCAGTAACTTTTCTCTTGCACACTTTTTGCTTTAAAGGGTTTACATAGTTCCTTTATGTTCTTCTGTTCGATTCTACTCGGATTTTCATTTGCTTCAACTCTTCTAAGCAAGTATTTCTGCCATCGGCATGATGGTACAGGACATTGTGTGGATCAAATTATTGGATTCTTTTGTTGTGAATTTATCTTTTGTGTCAATGTTATCCATTGGTCTCTTCTTTTTTTAAACGAAGAATTTAATTTATTCCTTTTCCTCTCCCCATCTTTTTTTTATCTTTATTTAGTTGTCCACTGCTGGAGGCCGGCTTGTTATCTGCAGTGATGGTGTTTGGGATTCTCTACCTGCAGAAGCAGCACTTGATTGTTGTCGTGGAATGCCACCTGATGCCGCAGCACCACATATTGTTAAAGTGAGATTAATGTACAAATTCTGAATCATTTTGCTTCCTGGGGCTGGTTTCTTGATTGGTGTAATAGTAATCTTGACTCAAACATCATAAGATACATTGTTTGCAGATTTGCTTAGCTTCCTTGATAACTGTTATATGGTGCCGGTAGTTATGTTTTTGTCCCGTTTGTACTTTGTCTCTTTCTATCTTTAGGAAGCTGTACAAGCAAAGGGACTTAGAGATGATACAACCTGCATCGTTGTTGATATATTACCTCAGGAAAAGCCATCTGTTTCTGCATCACATACAAAGAAGAAGGGAATGCTCAAGTCCATGTTTCGTAGAAAGTCTTCTGAATCATCTTCTTATAACGACAAAGATTACGTTGAGCCAGATGTTGTTGTGGAATTGTATGAAGAAGGATCTGCCATGCTTTCTGAGAGGTCTACTTTTGCAACAACTCGTCTAAGTTAACCACTTGCACTCTAGTTTTTTCTCCTGACAGTATAATGTTTGTCTAAATCGCAGGTTCCATACTAAATATCCAATCTGCAACATGTTTAAGTTGTTTATGTGTGCAGTGTGTCAAGTAGAGATAAAACCTGGAGAGGGCATTTCAATACATGAGGGTGCACCCAACTCTGGAAAATTTCGTCCCTGGGATGGTCCTTTTCTGTGCTCAAGTTGCCAAGAGAAGAAAGAAGCCATGGAAGGGAAAAGATCATTAGGTGTTTTGATAACCCTTGGATGTTGCCTATCTTCCTTTGATAGACGTGTCCAAATATAACCCAATATTTGTTATTCTAATTTCAGGTAGAGTTAGCAGTGGAAGTGACGACTGAGCTCTCATGTACATTTGCATTTTGAGAGTGATAAAAATTGTTAATATGATGGCAAGGTCAACCATCCAAGCAAGAAAGATTCCCTTCTATTATCAAAGGGGCTTTATGGATATAATTTGGAATTCCAAATGAAAATGCATATGAAAGCGAATAGCATCCCGTTAGAAGATTCTTGACTTGAAAGTAATGAAATAGCAACAACCAAGTGTTGTGAGCGGTTGTGTTAAATGTGGCAGTGCACACCAAGCTGTCCGAGGTAATGCATTCTTTTTTATATCGTTTTTTTTTTTGGGATCCGTTCATTTGTATACGGATCTATTGGAATCACTATTGACCTTTAATGAAAGTGGCCTTTGTTATTGTAATGTAATATAGGAAGTTTAATTAGAATTCATGGAATCAATTTATTGTAGGCTAGATGTGTGTTTAAGTCTATTGAATGATTTGTTCCTTCATTGGAATTTGACATTTCCTTTTTCCACGCTAACATTAGGTCTTTTGTAACAGATTTTGTTAGGTAGAAGTACCCCTTACCTTCTTCAATTCCCCTACTCTCTCCAAAAGTCTCCCAGAAAAAGAGGGAACGAAACCACATTAGTACATTACACATTTACACCCCACCCATCATTTCTGTTTTTTTTTTTTTTTTACCTATTAGATATATGAGCATCATTGCACGCATTTGAATTACCACTGTCAAAATAAATATTGTAAAATACACCCTACTCTTTAAAAACGTTTTTACTACTATTGTGTGCTTTTACGACATTTCCTTTTTGGAGAATTATATTAGAATCCAGAACCAAAAATAAGAGCAATTTGTTTACTATTATTGTATCGCTTGAATTGTACTCTAAATAGAAATTTGGTAGTTACTTTCTCTGCTAACTAAAAGTTAGTTTTAAAATATCACAATTTTTAACATTCCGTTGTCCATTTACTAAAAGTTTTAAAACTATTACACTTGGACATCTGAGAGGAAGACAAATGTAAATGTGAAAAAAGGAAAGATATAAGCATAAAAGTTGCAATCTAACAGGTAACTATAAATACCGATATTCAATTTGAAAGGACTACCCGAGAATGATTCACGAGTTTGGACTTGATCATTCAGCAAGGCAACTAAAACATCATCTATCAAGAATATTGACTCTACCTATTGAGTTATGATATTGGAAGAAAATGTTATGTGCACTGTGTAATTTTTTTATATGGCAGTGAATTGTCACATGTAAGTGCTCACATCGAGCATAAGCTATTTGTCAAAAAGAGATTGATATAGAAAACCAATGGAGAATTGGATATTGATCTGACAGTCACTTTAACATTTTACTGGTTATGATTTGCAATATGTCCAATAAATGAAGACATCATAATAAAATTTCTTCATCTCTACTCTTCCACCCTCAACGCTTGATCTATTTTTTTTAATAGAATCCACCTTACTATGAATGACCAACGGTTCCGGATTATAAAACACTTCCGGATTAAATAATTATCAAAGTTCCGAATTCACCGATCCGCTGGAAATATCTTTTCAAATATGTATTTCGAAATGCAATTTTTTTAAATACGTTTGAGATCGAAAGATATTTTAAAATATCTCAGGTTGTATAATTCAAAATGGGTTTTTTTAATATATTTTAGATTATACGATTTAGAAACTATTTCTTTTTGTTATAATTTTAATAAGAAATAATTTAGGGTTTATGAAATTTATGAGGTACAGGAAGAAAAAAAAAGGGAGGTGTAGCAATAAACAGTCTAGATGACGATGTTATTGAATCCAATTAAATACTTTTTTGTGTTTCCCAAAATGGAAGGAAAAGTGTTATACACAAATGATGGGTCACACAAGAATTTCAATCAAGTCCAATACAAACTGAAAACAATCATAATAAAGAAAATTAAAAAAAGTCTAACTTTCTACAGCTCAGAAATATGTCATGTATTTTTAAAATGGGTTTTTCAAAAAGCAATAAGTATGTGTATGAAATTTTGAAATAAATAAAAGGTAAGTAAAAGATTTGTATGATAGTAGGAAAAGGCTCTAAAGAAAACAAGGTCCGTGAGGGACCAAAGGTATCAGATATGTAACGTAACATCTAAAGAGTATGATTTTGTAACTGTTCTGTGCGTTCTCAAGGGAAGATCTTGAATTTCATAAGAGAAGAAAAGAAAGTTGCCTAGTTCTGATGAAAGCTATGCTAAAAGGATACCCGAGTTCAAAGATTTAGTTGCGTTCCCTGTATTTATTGAGATTGGGTTAGTGTTCAGTGTACTTGAGTACAAGATCGAAAGGAATGAATGCATTTCAAGTGAGATGTCCAAGAGAAAAGGAACGAGGGGAAGAAGCGACGAGAACATAAAATCGTGAATGAAAGAGCGTGACGAAACTTTCTCAATTCGAGATGTTAGAAGGTGCAAAATCAGAGATCATCGTCCTTTACTTTTTGCGCGTGCTCAACAAATATCTATTTGTGCTCCTTATGCTCTATACTACCTATCACACGTTCCTTATGTGCTTAGTCATCTGGAACAATTGGGGCGTCCCATTGGATTTTTAGCTAGGTTGGAACGGGGTCAAAAT
>Ga0099822_1004644_pt1 | contig 17908 bp, 23 predicted proteins | sample CowpeawhiteBW_FD_76839 | JGI IMG/M metagenome (GOLD analysis project Ga0099822, IMG submission 76839) | Root nodule microbial communities of legume samples collected from California USA - Cow pea white BW | ecosystem: Host-associated > Plants > Roots > Nodule | place: USA: California | collected...
AAAAAAAAAAAAAAAAATAAAAAATAAAAAAAAAAAAAAAATAAAAAAAAAAAGAATTTAATAAATGTAACAACCAAAACAAAAGAAAAAAAAAAAAAAAAAAAAAAAAAAATTAAAAAAAAAAAAAAAAAAAAAAAAAAAAAAAAGGTTTTCAAAAATATCAAAAAATTCAAATCATTTTCCAATTGTAAAAGAACTACGTAACCTTGATTCTCCATTGTGGATGGAGACATGTAGGAGCAAGGATTAATCCTTGTCGGGCACAAAAAACCAAAAAAAAATATTTTTGTTTCTTTTGTAAATTCATTTATTATTATTATTGGGGAAAATAAATATTTGGAAAAACCACATCACTTTTACACATTTAATTAAAGGTATTGTCTTAGGACGAGCGTTGTGGGGTGCTAATACCTTCCCCACGTAACCGACTCCCGAACCCAAAATTTGGTTTTTCGGAGACCTTGTTTTATCTTTTCTTTTTTGCTTTTCCATAGGTTTCCATAATAAATTATGGTGGCAACTCCAAACTCTGTTTTTTTTCAAATTTTTATTTTTGGTTCGCCGTCGTGTCGCGATTTCGGTTGCGACTAAGATCAATCAAGTAGATATTATTTTGTCTCATACCTTTCAAGGCTACTTCCTTAGAGTCCTATTGATGAATGGTGTAGTAGTCACTCTCAAAGACAACTTTGAGTCCTTTATCACATAATTGACTTATACTAAAAAAGATTGTGCTTTAATCCTTCCACAAATAGCACATCCTTGATCTCCAAAGTATTTCCTCCAACAACATTACTCGTTCCAAGTATTTTTCCCTTGTTGTTATCCGCATATGTAACAAATCCTTGTTCCTTTCTTTTAAAGTTCTTAAACTTCCTTTTATCTTCAGTTATGTGCCTTGAACAATAACTGTCAAGATACCACATTGATTTCCTGGATTTAGAAGTCATCTGCAAAATAAGGAAACCATTTCTTTAGGTCCCTAACAACTTGTTTGGGTACTTGGAGTTAGAGAAAAATATTTACCTAACAACAGGCACCTAATAATACTTCCCACTTGGAACACCAAAATGTTTAAGTTTGCACTTATTTGAAGTATGACCCTTTTTCATGCAATAAAAACAAGTAACAACACATGCATTCATAGAGTAAGATGTTCCTTTTTCTACCCAGACTCTACGAGTTCTTTTAGTTTTATTTTTCTTATTACAATTATGAGCATGCTTGTTCTTATTTGAATTTTTCTTAAGAGCAAGCTTTTCAAAAATTTTATTTTCTAATGCATCTTCAAGATGTTTTTCCAAAATACATATATCAAACATGTAACTTTTACAAAAAGCACATTCAACATTTTCTTTTTCTTTATTTTCTAAAGTTGAAATTTTATTCTTTAAAATTTCTTCTTCCTTGAGAGATTTTTCAAATTTATTTTGTAATTTACTAGATTTAACAAGAAATTGGTGAAATGCATCATAAAGATCATCATAATCATTTTCATTGCAAGTAGAACTTACCTCACTATCAGAGACATCATGATCAGCCATCAAATAGAACTTTGCTTCTTCCTCATCAGAGTCACTGGAGCTTGATGTACTTGAGGCATTATCTTCCCATGCTATGTATGCCTTTTTCTTAAAAAATTTTATGCCTTTCCTTTCTTCACTTTTCTTTGAATTTGGGCAATCAACCTTGACATGTCCAATTTCTCCACATCCTTAACACTTGAAGTTTGAGGATGATCCTTGATTCTCCTTTTTATTGCTCTTAAATTGATTTTTACCTTTGGCCTTCATGAATTTTGTAAACTTCTTAATCATCAGACTTAGATTCTCATCGTCATTAGAATCTTCTTCTTCTTTGTGCTTTTGCCTTTGATGACTACGAACTTAAAGGCAATATTTTTCTTTCTTCCAAGATCTTCTTCTTCATTTAATCTACCCAGTTTAAGCTCGTATTCCCTTAGCATTCCAAATAGGGTCGCCATTGTCATCGTTGCAAGATTTTGTGACTTCGTAATGGCTGTCACCTTTGGCTGCCAAGTCTTGTTCAAAGATATAAGAATTTTTATGTTTAATTCATCAGTGTCAAAAGTTTTACCTAGACCTGTGAGATGATTGACGATGTGTGTGAATCATTTCTGCACATCATAGATGGTTTCTGCTTGTTGCATACGTAACATTTTGTATTCTTGGATTAAGGAGTTCTTGCATGCCCTTTTTACATCGGTTGTTCCTTCATGAGTTACTCGCAAAATTTCCCACATCTCTTGTTCACTAGTGCAGACTGAAATCCTGTAAAACTCATCAAGTGTCAAAGTAGATGTAATAATATTTCTGGCTTTAACATCGTACTGAGCTCGTCTATTTTCATTTGTAGTCCATTGTAAAAATGGCTTCGGTTCGTGCACTTCATTAACAACATTAACAAGCACAAATGGACCATTTAACATGGCATCCAAATACCTGTATTAACTAACTCCAGAAAAATTTGCATCCTAACTTTCCAGAAAGGATAATTTTCACCAGTAAAAAGAGGAGGTTTGTTGATAGACGCACCCTCAGCAAAAGTTTAATTTTCTCCAACCATTTTCAGAAATTTGGAAAAACTATCAAAGCAAGTTCTGATACCAATTGTTGGTATCGCGCAGCGGAATGTTTAGCGTTTGGATAAAAACCAAGAGGGGGTAAATTAGTTTTTAATATTAAAATTAATACTTTAAATCTTTTTTGAAAATTTACCGATTAATTTAATATTAGTTCCTTTAAATACAACAGTAGATACAATAAAGAGATTGGGAAAAAGATTTAACACAAGTATTTATATTAGTTCAGATCAAAAGATCCTACGTCGAGTTGTTAATCTCTTAAACAAAGAGATTAACTCAATCACTAACAATATCAGATTACAATAAGATAACAAAAGAATAGGGAAAAGAAAACACCTCACTTGAAGACATAAGAGATGAACAACCTTTCTCTGAATCACACAGAGAACTTGACCTAGCTTTCCTAGCAATAGCAGCAACACTCAATCTCCTAGAAACCCTCTTAGGAAAAGTTATCGCTCTACCCACACTAGGTTTTTCAAAGCTCTTTTAAGAACACTCAGAGAACTTTCTTTGCAATCACAACACTAGCACTCTAGCTTCTCAAAAAGGTAACTTCGAAGTAGCACTACAGTTTCCTTAAATATGGGTTTCAAAAATTAGGTCAAAAACTGAATAGTCATGTTCAAACTGTCAAGGATAATCGATTATTCCAATGCGTTTTCTAAAAACAAAATTTTGAGCAAATAATTGATTATCTGGGATGATAATCGATTATTCTAGTGTGTTTCTGGAAAATTGAACTCGGCTTAGGATGATCAATTATCCTAAGTGATAATCAATTATCACATTAGTTTTTACAAAAGTATAAGAATTACAATCTGGCTGTTGATTCTAAATTATTCTAAGTACTTTCAAAATAGTTTTCAAGATAACTTTAAACATAAACACTTATCTTCATCAAAACTATTCCCGATGGCTTTTAAGTTTCTTTATCATCATCAAAATCTTGCTTCAACATTAGGTTGTCTTCTACTTTTTCCAACAACTACGACCACCACATAAGCCACCACGCCGGCGTCACCACTTCAAGAACTGCCGTCATTGATTGTCAAAGCCACCGCAACACAAAAAATCACTACGACCCCCTTTCTATCTATTCAATCCTCCATTCCCAAATCAATTTTATTTTCTTGTGATTTATGATCATTTATGATTATAGCAGGAAGGGGGGAAAGATGAATCATTGTTGGGACATCAATATTACTTAATTAAACACTATAGTAGAAATGAGTACCATTACTTCTCTTTGCATTTTTGAAAAAAAAATAGTCATGAGTTCAAATTGTTGTCCTCATTTAATATTTAAATTTGGGGATTTAATAGAATTTTTGTGCTTAATGATTGATTTAATTAGGATTTGTGATTATTGGATTTATTGAGTACGTAAGGTAAAAATGGCGTAAAAATTGATTTTAGTTGCACAAAATATTATTGGATGTTCTAACGTTTGTTAATGCAGCTGGTATTTAATTTGACTCATTAAAAGTGTGAATTTAAAATATTTATAGTTACAAAATAAGTCCAAAATCAGAAAATTTTGGAAAAGAATAATTCAGGAGCTAAATCCACCACCAGTTTTATTTTACACACTCCTCATGCAAGTGGACCACAAAAACCTATTATGCACCCCCAGTTTTTACTAAGTTCCACCCCTCCTACCACTTAAACTCCACTCAACCATATTATGGCATGTGGCAATCCCCACCTTTCAAATCAGGCCAACCATATGCTGGCATGTGTCATTATCCTTGCAAACACATGCACCAATTAAACACTACCACATCATCATCTTCCTCCATCTCACAAATGAAACCTTAAGCCTAATTTTTCTCCTCTTCCATCATCACCATGAACCAGAGGAGAAGAGAAGCAACACTTGTAGCCACCATAGAAGCTCGCTCCACCTTTACACATCCATGGAGTTGTGGCCACCACGTTCAACCACATGCAGAGAGTAGCACGCCACCGTGAACGAATCTGCACGACGAGCCAGAACCACAAATCATGGTCGCCTCTCCATCTTCTCACCACCGCGTAGCAGCGCTTGCAACCTGCATCTTCGCAACCACCATGGAAGCACAACTTCCACAATCTTCATCTTCACAAATCTACATTAGATTCGTGAACCCCCATCATCTCCTCGCTACCATAGCCACCACCATCTTCTCGCATACCGAGAGCCACCGCAACCTTCAAGCATCAGTTTAACACCACCACGCAAACGCAACAGCAGATTAGAAACGCGATCCCTTCATTGTGGATCGAGCCAGAAAACGGGTAACCTGCACCTGCAACAACAGCAGCTTAACCATCAAACCAGACCCTCAACTACGACGCACTCATGAACTTCCCTGCACCTGTTTGAGCCTCCATGCACCGCAACACAACAACGTTCACTCACCTCGCTGGAGAAGAAAACGTGAAGCTTCCAGTAGGTCGCGTTCCATAGCAGGGGTCACTTAAACACCATTGCAGCCTCACTCATTCCTCCATTGTAGAAACCCTAATTTTGGAGAGAGAGTCTGCACTGAACGTGTCAGCCTCTGATAAGACAGTCAATTGGTAAAAACTTGTCAAAACTGGTCAAATCTGGTTAACTGGTCAATGAAGCAATCAACTATGGTCAAATTCTGGTCAATTTTGTAAAAATAGTTAAACAAGAGGGGTAGAATTGGAAATTGGACAAAAATTAAGTTGCTAATTAATTAAATAAAGATAAAAGATTTTAGCAACCGAACAGATAAAGTCTAAGTCCAATCAAAGTCTATATAAAGAGACCTAAGGGAGCAAAAGAGGACACTTAGCAACTCTCTGGTTTTGGCAAATACCGCCATCCACCACATCTGTCATTCTTCCTTTTATTTTCCTTCCTTCATCATATTATTATCATGTATTCCATCCAAGCCATGGAGGGCTAAGCTTTTAGAGTTCATTCCACTGTAATTTCTTAACTAGATTCTAAGGTTAGATGAATTTATGTATTTGTTATTTTGATTATTGTTGTGGTTTTTGTTTATCTATATCCTTTGCTTCTTAATTGAATAGAAAATAATGATTTTAAATCTACACGCATGCTAATCATATGAGTGAAAAGGTTTTTAAATTTAATTGAAACTTTACTTTGATTTTATTTAGAAACTTTCATTTGATTAAATAAGTTTTTACTAATAATTGAGTTTGTACTTTGATTAAAGGTAATCACTTTAACTAAAATTAGTCAAGACTTTAGTTTGATTAATTAAGTTTTCTATTTGGTGAGGAAACAAAGAAATAGACATGATTAGGCATAGTAAAATTTAATTAAGACTGTACTTTGGTTGAATTTACTATGGATAATCTAAAAATTCTCACTTTTAATTGAGACTATACTTTTATTAAAAGTGAGAATGCCAACAAATGAATTGAGACTTTACATTGATTAATTTGTAAATCAACAACAATAATTAATTTAACAGTAATCTCTAGATAACCAATGAAGAATCATATTTTGAAAAAGCAGTGGAATTGACCTATTTACTATTATTGTGTTTACAATCTCTTATTTGCGTGTCATTTAGTCTTTCATATCAAAACCCCATATTTTTATAGTTTCTAGTTTTAGCTGCATTTAGGATAGATTTTATAAAACTCAAATATTTGAAATCAATCCGATATTTATTGAGAGACGACTCAGGGTTATCTTAACCCTAACTAGTTTGTTCACTACTAACTTGGCAATACTGAAGTTGCAATACAACGATATCAAATTTGGCGCCATTGTTGGGGAATACGGTTAGTATTTATTATATTTTGATTTTATTTATTTATTTATTTAATTTTAAATTTAGTTAAATTTATTTATTTACTATTTTTTTACGCATATATGGTTTTGGGTATTTATCTATGTTCCTGTATGTGTGAATCGATGGAGGGATTGTAAACGATACATTTTGGATTAAGTTTCGATGTAAAGGAAGTTATCTTGTATTTATAAAGAAAAAAAATATTGTAATTGTGGTGTGCGTTTTGCTTGTTTGGAATGCATTTATAGGGTTTGGTATGGTCATGTATGTGTAGTAAGTTATAATGTGACATGATATGATGAAATTGCATAATGAGTTTTTGAGGTATGTTTGGTCCTAATATGAGTTATGGTATGCATGTGTACACATATGTGATAGGACAGTATAAGTTATCTCATAACCATAGAGCTAGGATGGTTTGCATTGTTAAGTCAAGGTAAAAGACTTTCTTTCAACCATAAGTGCTTTGCATGAGCTTAGCAAGAGTGCTCTTACTCAAGGCTTTGTTGAGCGGGTAGACTTGTTGCTTGTAAGTCTATGGAAAGTCGGGGAAAGACCTTTTCTAAGAGCTGTTGTTGCCCGAAGAAAAAGGTAGAGTTTTTAGTTGTGAGTAAATGTCATACTGTTTATATTACTTTGTGGTAATATGATGATGATTGCATGTTATGGTTTTGGAAATGTGATGAGTTGATATCTTGGATGGCATGGGCGGGAATGTGATATAATTAATATTATTTGTGATGGTTATTTGGTTAGCTCACATTTGGTTTTGTGTGTTATGTTTGTACAGTGATCGTATAATGTGTGTATTATACAGGAGCATATGTTGATGCAGACACTAGTGGAGTTGCATGGTGATGAAGAGATTCATTACGGAAAACTTTTGGGAGTTTTGGAAAACGTTTTATTTTATTTGGAAAATAAGATGTAAACGTTGACTATTTTTTAGTTTGGATTTTTAAAAAGTTTTCGTTTGATATGATGGTATCAGAGTTTCATATTTTGGAATTTTTGCGATTATAAGATTACACGTGGCATCTCGAAAGGGGTGTTACATAAGCCCTCAAAAAATCCTCCAACGATTGAATGCTTCTTTCAGATTGTCAATTCATCAAGGGATGATAGGTCAAACTCATCCTTAACTGCGTACCAAGAGCTTCCTGCAACATCTGCCAAAACCTCGACGTGAACAAGGATGTTCTCAAAGTATATCCAACGTAACCCTCAAATGCACAATATGTTCTTTTCAATTCTTCGAGTAAATAAGGATGTCATCAATAAATACAACAACAAACTTATCTAAACATTGTCAAAAAATCACGTTCATATAGTCCATAAAAATTGGAGGAGCATTTGTTCAATCAAATGACATCACCACATGTTTATAATTGCCATAACGAGACCTGAAAGCTGTCTTTTGCACATTCTCTAGCTTGACTAGGATCTGATGACATCCAAACCTTAAATCAACTTTTGAAACACCCTAGCTCCCTTTAATTGGTCTAACATATCATCAGTCCTCGGCAAATGATACTTGTTCTTGATCTTCAACTTGTTCAATTATAGATAGTCGATACACAACCTTGAGCTTCCGTCTTTACCAACAAAATTGGAGTACCCCATAGTGAAACACTTGGTCTAATAAACTTCTTCTCCAACAGATACTCAATTCGCTTCTTCAGTTTTGTCAACTTTGTTAGAGCATCCTGTACGGAGCCACTTATATTATAGCTTATCCCAGAACCAAATCAATAGCAAAGTCCACATCTAGATAGAGTATAAGGTATCATACTTGATTGAGTAGCTTCCATGCCAGATAAACCAAACACTCTTCCAATTGCCTTATGCTTCTCGCTAGAAAGCTTATACTATTGTGTTCCATTTCATGACTTCTTCTCAACACAAGTATTGGCGAAGTGTCTTGGGTTATTACAAATGCGGCATCTTCCTTCCTCTATCTTCACATAAACCAATTTAGGGAAATCACATTTGTAATCAACACCGCTACACTCAAAACACTTCACATGTCCCGGAGTAGATTGTTGAAGCTTATCATACGATCTCTTATGCAACTTACCATTAGAAAAGTTATGCTTTTGAGTCTTGATAACACGGCTAGGATCCACCTCAAATTGTTCTACTATCCTAGCCTCCTCCACTAGAACTAGAAAATCCATAATCCTCAATCACATAATAACCTTTGCGAGCTCATGCCTCAGCCCTCTCGCAAACTGGCGGCACCTTCACTCCTCAATCATGTTCTAAGAGTAAAACCGGGCCAGATATTCAAACATGTTCACATAAACCTGCACAGTCATTTTTCCATGTTGTAGTGTTAAGAATTCTACCTTTCTATGAAACTTAGCACTATCAAGGAAGAATTTCTTCAGAAACTTGTCTTTCAAATTGACACAATTAACCTTCTCACCATAGCCTTCCATCTACTACTACATGCTACAAAATCAGTACTTTGTGTCACCCATTAGAAGAAATGACACATAAATCAACATCTACTCTTCAGGGCAAGCAATGACCCAGAATATCTTCTCATTTTCCTGAATCCAAGCATCTACTTCATCAAGTGTACCCTTTCCATTGAACTTAGGAGGAGTGTGCCTCATGAAGCTATTCAGGCTGATCTGATTCCTAGGTCCATTGTTGGTAGTTTGTTGTTGAATCGCATTTATCATTCGTTGGATTACTTGCGCGATCTCATCACCGTGTTGGATTGGGTTCGAAGTATACTCGGTCAATGGGGTGCCATCTAGACCATAAACATTAAGTTAAAATAACTTCAATCCATACAATATATATAACCCAAACATTACATGCATACAAGCTAATCACATCATAATATTCAAGCATCTCACCTACTTAGAGACTCTTCAAAAGAAACCATGCAACCAGACCACATACATTAAGTTAAAATAACTTCAATCCATACAATATATATAACCCAAACATTACATGCATACAAGCTAATCACATCATAATATTCAAGCATCTCACTTACTTAGAGACTCTTCAAAGGAAACCATGCAACCAAACATGAATAAACAACACAACATAATCGGTTTAAGCTTACTTCCCTTAACCCATAGATTTTTGAAAACCAAAAGACCTTTAAAATGTAAAATCATTCTCTGGTACCACAAATGTAACAACCCTTTCGACATAGCATGTGTAAATATTTTTACTAAGATACGGGAGAAAAGCAAAGTGGACCTACTACAATTGTTTACCACAATAAATAAATTATTGCAATGATTAAAAATCCAGTGCATCATAGCAGAACAAAACACATACACCAGTTGCAGTAAAGGCTTTTTGCCCCGGTTATTTTCCTCATTTTGCCTTGGGTCTGGAACCGAGGCATATTTGGGTGAGGCCAAAAGGTACCCTCTTTTGGCCTCAGTTGTTACCCGAGGCCATAGAGTTCTTTTTATGCCTCGGTTCTAAATGAACCAGAGCCATAGGGTTCCTTTTCTGCCTTGGGTCCAGGAGTCCATGAGATAAGTTGTAAATGAATAATATAACGGGCCAACAACTGTGGTTTGTACTTAAATTACCAAATGGATTCATTCCATCTGTAGCTAAGCCAAAACGAATATTTCTACATTCTTCACCGAACTTGGGAAATTCCTAAACAATATTTTTCCATTGCATTGAATCAGCTGGATGACCAAGGAGTCTATCACATCTTCTCTCAGTTGCATGCCATCTAAGGTTTTTAGCGTCTTTAGGATTTGCAAATAAACGCTTAAGTCTGGGCACGATTGGAAGGTACCAGACTACTTTCAAAGTAGATCCTTCCTTCTCTATTTGACCATTATCTTCACTATTTCTTTTTTGCTTGTACTGTGATGACCCACACTTTGGACATTTTTTCAAATCTTCAAATTCTTTTTTGTATAATATGCAATCATTAGGACATGCGTGTATCCTTTTATACTACATACCCATTGGACAAAGAATTTTCTTGGCATCATAGTTTCGAGTGGGTAGAGTATTTCCTTCGGGCCAACATTTCCTTCAAGAGCACGAGCAATTCTGTGAAGCTTTTATCTGTCCAACCATTGGTCGCTTTCAAATTCATAAGTCTTAAAATCGCTGATAATCGCGTGAACTTAGTTGAACTAACATACAATGGAGTTTCTGCATCAGCAGACATCGTCTCATACACATGTGCTTGTGTAAAAGCTTATGCGCCAACATCCTGTATGATGTCCTCCACATTGTCTTCTTCTACTCGCTATTCACATCGCTCTTCCCGTCGCTCTTTCATGGAGGAATCGGCAAGATATTCAGTTCGAGAAATAGTTGGAATGTGTATTAATTCGTCGTGCCATGTCCATATTGTATAACTTCTAAGGAAACCATCACAAATAAGATGTTCCCTAACTTGAGCTGCATTCAATTTTCTTCCATTCAAACAGTTGACACAAGGACATCTGAATTTCACCTCATCATCACTTCTCCCCTCATAACGTTGCACAAACTTTATAAATTCTTCTACTCCATTCTTATACTCAGCGCTGATACGTGGTAAATTAATCCAATCTCGATCTATACTGAAATTGCGTGAACAATTTCAGTAATCTTTGAATCAATCCTCACGTCGTAATCAAGGTGTGACCCTATCTCATTTAAGAAGATTCACTTTCTTTATTTTATTGGTACATATTACTTTTAAAATACATATCTTAAATTTCACGAAATTTTGTCAGCATTTCGCATTGGCCTTCAGGATACACGAAATTAAAGTGATTATAAACCACAATCAAATATGCACCCGAAGATCAATATAAAACACAATTGACAAATATTCATGAATTTTAAGATATGTATTTTAAAATATATATGCACTAATAAATTACTAGAAAGTGATTAATCTTCTTAAACTGTCCAATTGGGCAATTCAAGATTCAATACATTTAAATTATTAGTATTGTATCCCCTTATATCTAATTTAAAAAAATGTAGTTTTTTCAAAATGAAAACTCGGGAACAATACATAATTTTCGTATTGAATCTCAAACAGAAAACTAAGGCTAATTCACATATAAGAAAAGCAAACAACATATTTTAACAAATAATTAATCACATATATAAAGCAAACAACATATTGGCATCATAGGAAAATATTAGAGTTAGGAACCTGGGAGCGCGTAAAAAGCAGATGACAATGGAAGATGATGCAATTCAACACGTTCGAGAGCTACAAGAGATAACAAAAAACACAAGGGAAAGTCATAAGTAACAAATAAAAGCAAAAACAACAATTTTCTTAACATCATATATTACCTATTTAATTATAGTTTTCTTACAATTCTCTTAAATTCAGACTTAATGCTTTACATTTGAAGACACAACACTCCAAACAATTTTAATCTCAATGCAAATTAACACTCATAATAACTAAAATTGAAAATTAACATTTACAAAACGGAAAACCAAACAAAAACGCGTTGGAAATTCACCTTGCAGGAACCGCGGCGCGATAGTTGCGAGAAAAAAGAAAAATGTTCGTGCACGAAATGGAGATGCGGGAAAAAGAGGTGCAACGATGGTGGCCAGAGCAGCGTGGCTGGAGGCGAGACAGTTCGGTGGCAGCACAACGTTGGTGGAAGAAGAAGAGGGGCTCGTGTGGTGGTGGAGGGTCGCCGGAACAGTTGCAAAGAGAGAGACATTGTCCAATCAAAGCGACGATTGGCTGGAGTAATGTGACCGGAGGCGAGACGCGACGGTGGCAGCACAACGATGGTGGAAGAACAAGGGGGGTTCGCATGGTGGTGTCACCGGAATAGTTGTAGAGAGAGATGGAAGAGATGCAGCGCGAGCGAGGAAGAAGAAGAGGGGTTCACATTTTTTTGCCTTAATTAAACTATATGGCATCAATTCAATTGATAACTGAGGCATATAGTGCTATTTGGACCCGGTTCACTGCCACCCGAGGCCAAAGACGTAACGGGTAATGGCATTTTTGAAATTTCTGGCCACGCTTTTGGCTTTGGGTTTTTTCAACCGAAGCATATAAGCACCTCTTGGCACCGGTTTTATTTGAACTGAAGCCTATAACACCTTTTGGCTTCGGGTTTTACTTGAACTGAGGCATAAATGTTGCCTGGAATTGCAAAAATGCCACCGCGCCATTATATGCTTCGGTTCCTTGCCAACCGAGGCCTATAAGGCGAGGTAAAAATGCAATTTTGCACTAGTGATAACAATTAAATATCATTTCATCATAGAAGCAGAGACAAATATGAAGACCTAACTCAAGTACTGCACAACAAAAGACAAAATTGTAGATACTTTACAAAGGTGTTACCAAGACCAAGGTTTAAACTATTACGCGCTATGCTTGGAGTTACCGAATTTGCATGAAGGAGAAGTATTAAAGTGTAATGCAAATTCTAGTAGAATCTAAAAAATCCAAGGATAAAAATATTGAAATGTAAATGAAAATTCTAGAACAATGTAAAAAAGCCTAAGATAGGAGAAAAAAATCAATAACATTCTACATAGGTAAAAATCTAGAACATTCTACATAAGTTCCAGTTATAATGTTCTAGAATAATCATATAAGTGAGATGGGTTTATAAATACCCATGTACTCTACCATTTTATGTATGACAAGTAAAACAATATCTAACACACCACTCACAACTAGATAACATACTACTTCTAACTACTACCACATTCTACTATATCCACAATTTTCTGTATCACATCAACTATTTTGTTCACAACTTCAAAGTACTATCAATGGTACCAAAGCTACATTCAGTCATCTACTAGGCTTAGATAAATTTTTCAACTACTTCAAAGAAACTATAACTCCATGCTACACTACTTCCAAAATATTTTCTCAACCCATGGCCATTACCAATCCAACATCATCAATTCTAGTACCTATTTTCATAAGAGAAATTTATAGTTTTTAAAGTGTCAAAATGAACACATTATTTCGCTCCCAAGATTTATTGGACATTAAAGAAGAAGGATTAAGTATTCCATAAGACACTTCCACTCCTATTGCAACTCAGAATGTAGTGCTACCTATATGTTTCTTGTTCTTAACAGTCATGTAATTTACCAATACTATAGTGGAGAAAAAAAATGTTAAGTCCTTAAGACTGTTGTAAACTTACTAAAAGCACAGTCAAAGTAGACTTCCTAAGATGTGTATACTCACTACCCTTAAGGACTTATCCACAATATATTTCTCAAGTCCCTTAAGATACAACAAATTTTTTTCGAATTTTCTAAGGAACCTAGAAACTAGCAAGGAACTCTTAAAAGACAAAACCCATGATATAAAAGAAAGAAAGGAGAGAAAAAAAGAATGATAGAAAATATGAGACAGAGATTGAAAGTGCAAAGTTGTTTTTTCAAAAGAGCAAAACATGATCTATGTATAGGGAAGGGAAAGTTTGTTCTACAAGGTCATAAGTTGGAGGGTTACAATGTCCCCCTTGTGTTAGGAATCCAAATGTGAGTCTAAGTCTCATATTGGGTAGAAATGAGAAAGTAGAACAATATATAAGGATGAAAACCCATAAACCTTTCCAGATGGTTTTTGATTGAGACTGTTGTCAATGCCTTATGTAGTTAGGCTCAGATCTCATTGGTGTTGTATTTCCTAGTGAACATTTTCCCTCGATCGATGTAACACCTTGATTCAAAAGAAATATCCGCAATAACCTATGAACTAGGAAAAACCAAAAATGGATCTTACCGCTAAAGCCTCCGAGACCTGTGCAACAAATCGTCATAGCGCGAGAAGAAAATCGTTACTAGTGACAAATGCTCAAGAGTGAAGCTTTGCTTACAAATATCTTCACTAATAATGATGGAACAAACTACATATATAGGGAAGAGAGTTTGCAAGTGTGGTACTCGATTTCTCTGTTGCAATATAAAACTTTGTTTTTATAACAGAGTTAACTCTACAAAAGGACACTAGTGCATATTTGATAATTTACCTCACCTTATAGGCCTCGGTTATGGCGGAACCGAAGCCTATAAGGAGGTGGTGGCAATTTTGCAATTTCAGCAACCTATATTGCTTCAGTTCTACAATCAACCGGTGCCGTAAGCAGCTTTAGGCCTCGGTTCCTTAAGAACTGAAGCCTATTAGGCAGCTCAAAAATGAAAATTTTAAAATTGGCGCCAACGACAACACATTTGGCCTCGGTTGCTTTTGGACCAAGGCAATATTGGGCAGTTTTAGGCCTCGGTTGAAATAGAACTGAAGCCTATAACCCTACCTAGAAACCCTAATTTATAAATTTCATTAGCGCCGCAATTCACCCCTCTCTCTCACTTCCTCCCTCACCAATTCGGCCCCCACGACCTCCTCTCGTCTTCCACTCCCCTTCTCTTGGAAACCCACGACAACGCCTTAACTCTTCTCCCAAACCACATCGTCGACGACGACGACGCCCTCTGCAACGACCACCTCCACAACCACAAGCTCAAGAATGCGGCTCTCGAAGCCGCCAACAAATCCCTTGCACCCTACACCGCCTCCCCCTCCGGCGTCGCCCTCCTCGACCGCCACGACAATATTTACAAAGGCTCTTACTTGGAATCCGCTGCCTTTAATCCCAGCCTCGGCCCCGTCCAGACCGCTCTTGTCGCCGTGGGCAGCGGCGACTACCACGACATTGTGGATGCCGTTTTGGTGGAGAAGGAAGACGCCGCCGTTAAACAGGAGCAGACGGTGAGGTTTGGGAGCGTGAAGATGAACTCTCGACAGTGATGGTAGCGTGAAAGCGCGGTGGTGATGGTTCAACTACTGTAAATTTGAACTGCGGGCAGCTTGCTCATGGTGGTCCAATGGGGTATGGTGCTGCGGTGGCTACGCGTTGCAGAGAACATGGAGAAGCGGTGGCTGCCAGCAATGGTGGAACGTGAACTGCATGGTTGGTGCGCGAAGAAGCTTCTCGAAGGCTGCAAATTTTATTTTATTTTTTTAAAAATATTGAATCTATGGCTTCGGCCTCTCTGCAACCGAGGCAGAAAAGAGATCTATGGCTTCGGGTAATGATCGAGGCCAAAAGGGGGTGCCTTTTGGCCTCGCTTTAATATGTCTCGGTTCTTAAACCGAGGTAAAATCTCGAAAATAACCGGGGCCAAAAGGAGATACTGCACTAGTGGGAGGAAGTAGAAGCATTGGTATGACCTAGTGGGATTGGCAAAACAAGAGATGACCATGAATTCAACATTTGTAAATCTATGATGAATGCACATCGATCCAAAGTAACAAAATCACTTGAGCAAGAATTATATATGGAATGGATAAAGACTCAACATAGATGTGATATGTTTATGAAGATGAGGTTTTTTATTTTCATCAAATGGAACTATAGAGGTAGTAATTCACGGAATGCATAGTGTTGGTGCTATGAGTCATATGAGTCATGAAAATTGAGTTTAGATCATTGATGCAAATCACCTTAAGAAGTGTTTCAGCATGAGTCAATCGCTAGGCCCATTTTTCTTTACATGTCTTCAAATATTTATATCAATGTAAAGGTTTTATATTGTATGGTGTAATTAGATCATTGGGCTTGTATTCTGGCCCACGTTTTTAATTGCCTTTTACATATTTTCATTGTATTTATTTTGGGCCACAAAGACATGTTTCTAGCAGCCCAATATCTCTTTCTTTCCGCAGTCTTCAACGTCCAAGCATGCAGCCCATCCAACCTCAAGTTAATTAACGTGTTTGGGCCAAGACCAGCCAGCAGCTCAACTCATATTTCAGCATGGAGGTTCTTCTGCTTAGCATCATTTACACATCCAAAAAGTCAACCACTTCAAAAGGCACAAAGTATTCTTCTTCTTATAGACACGACAGTTAGGGTTCCATCATTCCCTTTCGATCTCAACCCTTAGACAACCTTTTGGTCGTCCTTGCTGTTACCCAACCTTACTTCTTGCCATTAGGTTTATGTTAGACAATTTCTTCTCTTACGTTTGGGTTTAATTTCACGGCCCCCTTTTTACTCTATGAAAGGCAGACCAATCTATTGTAAACGAGAGCTTTGATGAGTAGAGTGGTTTTTCCCTGTTTCTTCAGAGCTCACCCCCTAGTTGAGGTTTTCACCTCTTATGATTTACGAATCAGTGAGATTCCGAGAGGTTCCCCACCAAAACTCGTTCGAGAGAAACTCACGATTTCACCAAGAGTGTTTCTTCACATATTTCAATGTGTTTCTTCGATTCTTTCACGTCGATTTCATGGAGCTGACCGTCCATTAATCGTTGACACATGAAGTGTCCCTTATGGATATATAAACATATTCTTTTGCTAATAAAAAAATATAACAATAAATTTAGAGTGTTAATGTTATCATATATGACATGACAAGAAATGTTTAAAGCAACAAGAAATGCGACAGAAAATAATAAAGATTCAATGGTATTCATATACAAACATTCCTTACAAACTTATTTGGATTATCATTAGATAAAACTCTGATGTTATTTTTACTTGTATATTGTTCATACAATCCTTATAACTGGCGCAAATATATTTGCTTTCCTAATTTTAATAACTTCAATTAGGATGCTCTATTCTCATGTTGTCTCTGTTAGACTTTCCTTCAAGTTTCCGAGCAAAATACTCTTTAAAATACTGATTCACTCTGATGCTCTTGAACTGTGGTGGTGTTTGATCAGTGATCAAACATGGCGAAGGACCTATGACAGCATCTTCTCTAGGGCTATAGAATGTTGCAAATGAAATTCTTTCCATCTCAGAATTCACTGTTACTCGATGCTCAACACTTCTATAGGTTCCATTGGTAATAATCTATGCCATATAAAATATACAAAATTGAAAATATGAAAGTAAACCTCATTAGGATATATAAACCACATAAAAAAAATACCTTCTCTATAATTATGAAATAATTTATATTTATTTTTAAGAATCTTTTTTACCATGTTTCTGACTTTCTTGTTCAAAGAATAGTTGAATTTTGTAATTTTCATGTATATGATGAATGCAATGGTTTTCACATCCGGAATCAGTAAAAAATGGTTCAAAATTGAAAACAATCATTACTTTTAAAAACTAAGATGACCAAAAATTTTAGAATAAAAAAAAATTGAAAAGATAAAAAACTAGTCAGAAATAAAATAAAATATAATTTATTCAAAAAAAAAAATACCCTTAATACATCACCCAAAACATTTGTTAACGAATTGAATTTGAGTTTTATAGGGTGAATAAGACTCTTAACCTTTTAAAAGATAATTTTCTTATAGTAAATAAAAATCTAAAATATTAAAGCCTTATAAAAAATGTATTTGCAATAATTTACAAATTTAAAACTGAAAAAAAAAAATCAAACTAAACCCCAGCCAAAGTTTACCTCCATTGTGTCACCAACATTGACAACAAAGGCATTAGGTAAGGGTTTAACAGGAATCCACGTGCCATCTTTTCTTATCTGCAATCCTTCTACTTGATTGACATGTAAGAGGATGGTTAGAGCTACTCCAT